>Ga0116156_10000094_pt1 | contig 92032 bp, 39 predicted proteins | sample AD_UKC045_MetaG_FD_89891 | JGI IMG/M metagenome (GOLD analysis project Ga0116156, IMG submission 89891) | Active sludge microbial communities of municipal wastewater-treating anaerobic digesters from USA - AD_UKC045_MetaG | ecosystem: Engineered > Bioreactor > Anaerobic > Digestate | place: USA...
ACCGCATGCGGTGCAAGAGCCAGGGAAGGGCGTTTCTGATGGCACGCGGCTGGGTCAGTTCTTCCAAATAACCGATTCGGTGCTCCCATAAAAATCTGGTGGGAGTGTGCAGGTAGCAAATGTGTTTAGCTTTGGCCGGAGCGATTACGCCTTTGGCGAATGAGCTGGATGATGACAAAATCAGATCATAGCCCGACAAATCCAAATGTTCCACGGCCACGGGCAGGAGCGGCAAGTACCATTGATAGTGGCCTTTGGCCAGAGGCCAGTTATTTAAAAAAGAAGTGTGTATTTTTTTGTCTTTAAAATGCGGGTGGCTTTTTTTGGGATTATAGATGGTGACAAAAGTTTCAGCCTTCGGAAAAATACGCTGAAACGCGGACAGAACTCTTTCCGCTCCTCCGTCTTGCACCAAATAATCGTGCACCAAGGCAATGCGTAATTTGGAGATTTCTTTTTTTATCGCCTCAACTTCTTCACGCATGCGCCTATTTTAAACACAGCGCGCGCATTTGTCGGCTGTTTTGTCAAGCATAAGCCGACTTTATTAAGCCGTCTTTTTTTGGGCGATGAATTCCAGTATTTGAGCAATTAGGTCAACGCGTTTTTTGAGGGGGATGGAGTCCGGAATTTCGAGGCAAGCGGCGTCGGACATATTGCGGGCATGCAGCCACTCGTCCAGCGTGCCGTCAAAAGCGGGATTTTTTATGATACCGTTTACCGCTTTGTGATCATAAATCTTTGCGTCTCGGCACACCTTGGCGCGTCGTCCTATAAAATCCATAATGGAAGAGCTTAACTCGTTGTTTGTTCCGTATTGATAGATATAAAAACAGGATAATTCATCATCTTCGTGCAAGGACAAACTGAAATCGGGTCGGGCTTGTTTAATCAAATCACAGATTGTTTTTACGGCTTTGGGTTGAGGTTTTTCAAAATAATGCCGGTTCAGATTCAAGTTTCCCCGGTCTTCGCGTTTGTTTTTGGTGAAGCCGTAAGGATTTAGCAATGGAAAAATGATCAGCTTGGCCTGGGTTCTTGGGGCTTGGTAATTTTGCAAAAATTTCAATATGCCCAGCGGGCCCGAAGTCTCGTTGCCGTGTATGCCGGCCGTCAGGCAAATCGTGTGTTTGGCCGACGGATTAACGGTTATGCGATACAGGGGGTATTGCGCGTAAGCGTCCAATCCGGCCTCTTGAAGATCGAATTTTTTCAGCGCGCAAATTCGATGCAGTTCTTCGCAATAAGATTCAAATGACATAGCCGTATAACTGCGCAGCTTATTTTTTTAGCAGATCTCTGATTTCCCTTAAAAGCAAAGTGTCTTCGGATGGTTGAACGGGTTTGGCCTGCTCTTTCTTTTTTAATTTATTGATTTGTTTAACAACCAGAAAAATAGCGAAGGCGATAATTAAAAAATCAATGACCGTATTCATGAACAGCCCGTAATTTAGGGTAATGGCCGGCGTTGTGTCGGTAGCCTGTTTGAGCGTGACCGCAAAACCGGAGAGATCTATACCGCTCAAGAGCACGGCTATGGGCGGCATGATCACATCGGCCACGAAAGAACTGACAATTTTGCCGAAAGCTGCGCCGATAATGATGCCGATGGCCATGTCCATGACATTGCCTTTGACCGCGAATTCTTTAAATTCTTTAAACATATTAAGGGTGATGTTAATGGTAAACAGGGAAATTTCAGGCAACAAGCTGCGGCCGGTTTGCATTATTTTTGCGCGCTTCTTCTGAAAAATAAAACAGTCGGTTTGTCGGATTTCTTATTATTGACAGTATAGGCCGGTTTGTCAATCAAGATTACACGCTCGAATTTTTTGTTCATTTCAAAAATATTCGCCATATAGGCCGTAAAAACTTCAACGGCGTGCATGTCAGCGCCTTTATTAGCCTTTTGGGGGAGGATGATTTTTTTGTAATAGTCTCGTATTTTTTTTAAATTCGTTTCATTTTGAGGCTGTACCGGAATATGATGGGCCCAGACCACGTACTTGGGATCGATGTTTTTGATGTTTTTAAGCGTCGTCTGAATATTGCCGGCTATTTTTGTGGGAGAGATGAACAATATGTCAATTTTCCCCGCCTCTTTGATTTGCGATTTTGTCAGCAACGGGACGTTGTCCGCCAGATGCCACAAATTAAAGCCGTCAATATTATATGACCAGCCAATATTGGGATAGCCGTTCCATTCGCTCAGCAAGACACCGTGCAGATTCAGTTTGGGAAACCGTATTTTGTATTCGGAAGCCTTATGATCTTTCTTGCCATGCGGTTCAATACTTACCTCCGGACGAAAAGAAGCATGATCAGCATCCATGTGACTCAATAAAACCAGTTCCACGGTAAGACGTTTGCCCTCGATGGTTTTTGGAAAATTCAAGCCGAAGCTCCATTCGGGGGAGTCATTAAAAGGATCGATCAAGATTTTATGATCATATTTATTCTCGATTAAAAAACTGGAAAGGCCTAAAAAAGTAATTTTCATAATATATCATTCACATATTATAATGCGCCTTGGCTATTGTCTATCGACCTGATAATCTGATATATACATTTCCACCATTATGAATTTCGATCAACCTCCAAAAATTGAACAAATGGGCGAAGGGCGCAGAAAGCTGTTGGCTTTAGAAAAAGAGGGGAAGTATGTTTTTCATGGTTCGCCTACAGAAATACAAGAACTTGAGCCGCGTCAAGCTTATGCATATGATAGTGCGTCTGGTACTAATGAAAATGATGGTGCGCCGGCAGTTTTTGCTACTGCTTTTGCGGATGCGGCTATCTTCAGAGCGTTAATCAACGAGAGAAATGTTAAAGGAGATTCGGAGAGTGGTTGGGGCCTGGAGGATAATGGTTTGCATTTCAAATCGACGCAGAATCTGGTTGATGCTGTCCGAGCAGGGCTTAGGGCTAAAGTTTATGTCTTTGACAAATCACAATTTGGCCCGGATGAAGGTATGCAGGTGCGGAGTCATGGAAAAGTCATTCCCATAGATGTCATTGAAGTGGCGATGGATGACCTGCCGGACAATATTAAGATTATCTCTTAATGTCAATCTCGAATTCTTATCGGGATAACTAATTGTTACATGCCGCGTGCTTCATTTCTAGTACGCTCCTTTTCTTTGTATCACGGCAAACGGAGTTTTGAGCAGAATGTATAAATCCAGCAGGGGCGACCAATTTTCGATATACCAGGTATCCAGGCGGGCTTCTTCATCAAAAACCAAATCGCTGCGTCCCGAAATTTGCGCCATGCCCGTGATGCCGGGCTTGACGGCCAGGACGCGGCGTTGCGCGTCCGAGTAGCCCTCCACTTCGCGCGGTTGATGCGGGCGTGGCCCAACTAGCGACATGTCGCCCTTGATGACGCTGATGAAATTGGGTAGTTCATCAATGGACCAGCGTCTTAAGAAAGCGCCGGTTTTCATGACGCGCGGATCGTCGGAAATTTTATAGACCGGCCCTTGTTTGATGCTTTTGGTTTTAATCAGTTCTTTTTCAAGCTCCAGATTTTTTTTAGCATTGCCGAACTGCGGGCCGATGGAATATTTTTTATACATGGAACGTAATTTGTAGGCCAAAAACAGCCGGCCTTTTTCGCCTACGCGTTCGCTTTTATAGATAATGGGCAGGCCGTCTTCGATGAGTATCAGAATGGCTCCCAATATCCAGAGAGGAGAAGTAACAGCCACCAGTATGATGGAAAAAATAATGTCTTCCGCGCGTTTAGCGATGCGCCCCCAGCCGTCCAGGGGCGTGGGCTTAACTTCGATAAGGGGAATGCCGCCCGGAGTAGTGACTTCGATATTAATAAAGCGGGCCGCGAATAAATCGGCCAAGTACCAGAAGTGAAGATGATATTTATTGGCGAAAGCAATCAGGTGTAAAGCCCGGTCTTTGGGCATATCCGGGTCGGCCAAGATAATGCCGTCCACTTGATTTTTTCTGATAAGACTTTTTATGATGTCTTTTTGCGCCTCGTCCCATTTGGGCAGTTGTTTAACAACCGAAAAGCCGAAAATGGGTGATTTTTTAAAAGTACCGCCAAGTTTGAGGGCGGTGTTATCCATGCCCACGATCACGATGCGGTTGTGTCCAAAGCCCATGCGCAGCAGCTGATGTTGGATCGTGCGTAACATTAAACGTCCAAAAAATACGAAGAAGATGGATAAAGCCCAGATGGCTATAACGATAAAACGCGATTGAGTGAGTTCTCGTTGAAAAAAGACGGAGGCGATTAAAATCATGACCCCGGCCGTGCAGGCCAAGATAATCCTTCCCAGTTCGTTCCAAGCCCGCCGCGGTCTGGTTGAATAAAGCCCGGCGATAATAAACATAACAATCCAGACGCCGATAAAGGTTAGGCTGGTTTGGATATATGATTGATAGGGAATGTCTTGCAAAATCGGGCGGACTTCAGTCGCGAAACGAGAATAGCGCAGCAAGTATGCCGAAGCTGAAGCTATGGCCAGAGCGATGGCGTCCAGGGGCAGGCGAATGGCTGTAAAGGTTAGATTGAAACGGTTCATGTGATGATTATATCATGTAGCATGTAACATGTAACATGTAACATGTAACAGTTGGTAGACAGAGCGTTGAATTGTTTTTAGTTGTAGCTTATCTAAAAACCCTCCGCTTGGGGCGGAGGGTTTTTAGATCGGGCCGAACGATAAGCCGAATTCTGTCCCTGTAATATTCGCTTGCGCGCATTACGGGGGATGACTATCTATCTTGGCCCGCAATCGCTTGCGGGCTCATGCGAGCGACCAGTCTCCTTGGCCAAATGAGGCATCGGAGTCTTGCTCTTGCATCAGAGAGGGTTTGCCGCCAAACCATGTTGCCATGGCCGGAGATGACCGGCAGAACGGAGGTTTTTTAGTACGCGTCCACCTGTCATCACTTTTCACCTTTGTCCCCCAAAGCTTTACGCGTAGGGGGATAGTATTGTCTCTGTGGCACTTTCCCTGGGTTTATGGGCAGGCATGGGCACTGAATTTCGCTTTGGGCGATTTTCCGTGATGGTCCATGTATTTGCCCGGTATATCCCGGCTGCCGTTAACAGCTCTCGCTACATCCCGCATTACTGCGGAAAGGATGTTCGGACTTTCCTCTCCCCATAGCTTTAGCGACGGGGAGCAGTCATCTGTTTGGCCCGAATACGCGCAGGATAGCAAAAAACGGGGTTTTTGTCAATTGTTACTTCTCAAGAATGTTGCTATCATTATCAGGTATGAAGAAACAGTATATCAAATATCAGGTATTGCTTGGGCCGGTCGTTTTGTTGGTGATTTTTGGGCTTTGGTTTTGGTCCTTGAGCGCCCTAAATAGAGTGGAAGATTCGAAGGGGCTCTTGGTGTTGGAAAAAGGGACGGTTTTTGTAACCTCTAAAGACAGTGGTTTGGAGAAACTGGCCAGCAGTGGTTTGGAGATCAAGGAAGGTGATACTCTGCGTACCGCAAAAGATTCTGCGGCCAGTATCATGGTTTATGGCCGGGCGGAAACGCGTTTGGATGAAAATACCACCTTGGTGATTGAACAAGCTGATTTGCAAGGTCTGTCATTAAACTATAAATGGCGTTTGACCGATGGACGGATATGGAACAGAGTTCTCCGCTTGTTGGATTTGGAGAGTTCTTATCAAGGTCAAACGGACAGCGTGGTGGCCACGGTCAGAGGCACGGCCTATGCCTTGTCGACCCTGGATAATCAAAAAGAGTTGTTAGTGGATCACGGAAGCGTTTTGATTGATTCCAATAACAGTAGTTTTAGTTCAGATCTAAAGATTGATGGCGACTGGGTTTCATTCCAGCCGGATGGCCGGGTTTTGGAAACCGGACAAGCGGCCAGCAGTACTTGGAGGGACGACGCCTGGCGTGATTTAAATAAGAGGCATGATGCCAATTTTGTTGAGTCGGCTGCCCGGGCTTTGCTGGTGGCGTCAGGGGTTCAAAGCGGACATAAGCCGGATCAGTGGCTATATGGTCTGTCCGGTTGGTCGGAGAAACTGCGTATTTGGCTGGCCGGCAAAAAGGCGGTTGAATTACAGGCTCGCTATGCCGGGCGCAGAGTCGCTTACGCGCAAGACCTGATAATTAGAGGTAAATCCGGGCTGGCTTTTCATGTTTTGTCAGAGGCTGAAAAGGAAATTACAAACAGCCTGCAGGGCAAACATGGCAGCGAATACACTAGAGAAATACGGCCGATAATAGGCAATTTACTGTTGTCCGTTTCCGAAGTCAGTCCGGATGACATTTTGTATAGATTTAAAATTCGTTTGGAAGATTTGTATGTGAGAGTATGGGAGGGCGAACCGGCACAGGTTTTCTATGCTCGTGCTTTGGCGGTCGATGCCAGGCTGGATGAGGCGTCAGCCATGGATTGCCGGGTGCAGTCTTTGGAAAGATTGAGGGAAACCATCAATGCGGTTGAGCAGGGCCTGGCCAGAGAAGAAAATGATTTTGCGGCCTTAAGAACCACGCTTAATCCTCAATATCAAGGTTTATTGGACGAAAAAATAAAATCCCACAGATTGCGTTTGGAAAGAATGCGTCTCAAATTGGATGAATGCCAAAAACCGTCAGTTTCGATTGCGGATTTAGAAAGCGAGGCATTGTCAGCCACCTCTACGGAGCCGGGGTTGGACGGGTCGGAGTCAGTCACTTCGACTCAAAGAGATGGTTCTGATGGTTCGTCCGTCAGCAATCCTCCGATCGATACGCCGCCGACAGTCGGCGAAAATAATAATCAGCCGCCTGTCACGGCTCAAGAGCTTGATTTGGAAAAAATCGAAGTCTTGGCTCAACCCAATCCTGTGAATGTGGGAGAATCAGCTCGTTTAATCGTCCGTGGTTTTAAGCGTGACGGCAGTTCTCTGGACGTGACCAGTTTAGCCAGTCTAAAAGTGATTGGTAATTTAGGCTCTATAAGCGGATCGTCTTTTACTGCCAGCGCGCCGGGCTCGGTAACCATCGAAGCAACTGTTAATGATGGTTTAAAGATATTGTCTTCACGTGTTTCAGTGACGGTCATTCAAAATGTTGAACTGTCAAGGATCAGTATATCTCCGGCCGGTGGTGATTTGGTTACCGGTCAAGCCCGAGTTTTAAGCGTGACGGCTCACTACTCCAATGGTTTTTCCAGTAATGTTACGGCCGCGGCCAGATGGTCGTTGTCCAATAATTTGGTTTCTTTGGCAGGCTCTACCATAACCGCGGGTTTGGGAACGGGCGTGGTGACAGTCACGGCCGAGTACTCGGAGAATGGCATAATCAAAAATTCAGCGGTTGATTTTCATGTTATTTACGGACAAACAACAACCGGTAATTTCAATTAACGTTTTATGGACATGCGATTGATTAAAAAAACCAATTGGCGCGCGCCTCTTTTGGTGAGTTTGGCGGTTGGCTCGGCTTGTTCGGTTTTTATGTGGCTGGGAATTTTCGGCTCTTGGAGCAACCGATTGTCAGATCGTTTATACGCTTCCCATCCGGCGGATCAAAGAATTGTAATTGTGGCCATTGATGACGCGGCCATGGCTCGTTTGGGCAGATGGCCTTGGCCCAGAGCCGTACACGCTGAATTGATTGATACTATCAACCGGCAACAGCCTTTGGTTATGGGCTATGATGTTAATTTTCCGGAAGCGTCAGATCAGACGAACGATGAATCTTTAGCTCGGTCTTTGAGATTGGCCGGCAAGGTTGTTTTGCCCGTGGAACTGGAAATCACCAATTTGCCCGAGGTGGTCGCCTATAACAGTCAAAAAGTATTAACGCCCATACCCATGATAGCCGTGGCGGCCGCTCGTTTGGGGCACACCAACACACCGCAAGACGTGGATGGGGTGGTCCGGAGAGTTCCTTTGGAAGCGGTTTCGGTTGACGGTTCCCGGGTGCCGGCTTTCGCGGCGCAAATAGCTTCTTTGGGAGGGGTTGATATAGATCTGTCCGAGGGTACGGACGCGGCTGGGCGCATGATAGTAAATTATCCGGCCAAGCCTCGTCAGGGGTTTGCCACGGTTTCCGCCGCTGATGTGATTGACGGGCAGGTGGAGCCGGATTTTTTTAAAGACAGATTTGTTTTAATCGGATCAACCGCTTCCAATCTGCATGATGATCAGCTGGTGCCCACTTCGGCTTCCCAGCCCATGCCCGGGGTGGAAATTCATGCATCCGTTTTGGATACTTTATTACAAAAAAGATTTTTATTTGAATTACCCATTTGGTTGAGAGCGCTTTGGATAATTATCATTTGTCTGTTTCTGGGCTTGGCCATTCCTTTTTTGCGTGCCCGTACTTTTGTGCCTCTGATTGCTGTTTTTTGGATCATGTCCTTGGTTGGTTCGATCTGGCTTTTTGACCGTGGTTGGATTGTGGATCTGCTGTGGCCGACCATTGCTCTAATGGTGGCCTTCGGGGCGGTTGTTTTGGAGAGGCGCCTGGAATCTGAAAAACAAAAACGCGAGATTCGTTCGGCCTTTTCCAGGTATGTTTCTCATTCCGTGGTGGAGTCTATTCTGGATAATCCGGCTAAACTAAAACTGGGCGGTGACCGGCGGACTATGACGGTTTTGTTTTCCGATGTCAGGGGCTTTACTTCGATCTCCGAAGGTCTGAAGCCGGAGCAGTTGGTTGAGATAATGAATAAATATTTGACTCGCATGACGGATATTGTGTTTGAACATGACGGTGTTTTGGACAAATATATCGGGGACGCGGTCATGGCTTTTTGGAACGCGCCTTTTGATCAGCCGGATCATGCCAAGCGGGCGGTCGACACGGCCTTGGACATGCTGGCCGCTTTGCGGCAGATGAATAATGAACGGCAATTCGGTGATTTGGAGTTTAAGATCGGGGTGGGCGTCAATACGGGTGATATGGTGGTGGGCAACATGGGATCTGAAAAAAGGTTTGATTACACAGTCATCGGAGACAGCGTAAACTTGGGCTCCCGTCTGGAAAGTTTAACCAAAGAATACGGAGTCAGTTTACTGATCACTGAGTCCGTGGCCAAAGAATTGGGCTCTGGTTATCTATTACGCGCTTTGGATTTGGTGGCCGTTAAAGGCAAAAAAGAGCCGGTTAAGATTTTTGAAGTAATCAAAAAAATAAAAAACGCTTCGCCGGCGGACAAGGAATTTGTAGCTAAATTTGATCGGGCTTTAGCGGCCTATTTTGCCAAAGATTTCGTCGGAGCTGTCGTCCTGATCGATGAATTGCTGGCCCTGCGCCCGGACGACGGGCCTTCTAAAACCCTTAAAACGCGCGCTCAGCATTTTATTGCCGAACCGCCGTCCGCGGATTGGAACGGAGTGTGGGTGATGACCAAGAAATGATGTATGCATGAACATCATGAAGTCTCGTCAATTGAATCAAAATCAAATTCGGAATTCATAGAGGACCCAACACAACTTTCCAAGAAAATCAGGCGCACTGTGGGGCGGTCGGCGGCTTCAATTTTTGACAAAGGATATGTTTTTAAAAGTTTACAGCAAGGCGCGCAAATTATTGAGGATGATGTTTTTTTAAAATATTGGCAGAGTCGCATCTTGAACGAGCCTTAGAAACCGAAAGAGATCCCGAGGATTCCTTGCAAGGGCACGATTTGTACGTTGAAAAGTGTTTAAGTGAGATCAATGGTCTTAAGTCCGAAGATGTCGGTAAAGTCAGGGCTTATTTATTGGACGGTCTTGAAAAGTTACCTAAAAATGAAAGGCGTACCGCTCTGGAAAATATGGATAATTATCTGGATCAGGTGCTTGGGCTTTTAGATGGTAAAAAACAAGAGGGTCCGTTTTTTTATCAGGTTTCCAAATACTTGAATAAAAATCCGGCTTTAGCCCAAGAAAAAGATACTGACTTTCTGCGTCGTGTGACTGTCAGAACGTATTCGCAGTTATTTTATCCTTTGGTTGACGCATTATGCGAAATTGAAACTGAAAATTTGTCAGAAGAATATAAAGCAATTAAAGAAGATGTTCAGGAGTTTTTATCGCAGGTTTTTCCCGGGCTTGATGAGGCTGTTATTCAAAAAAGAGGGAACGGTTTGAAATTTGAAGTTAAGAGCGTCTTGGCTAATGAGCCTGAAAGTTGGGAATCGATTAAAGGTTTCTATACCAAAGGCCGCATAGGGATCGCTTATGCCGAACGTGATAATCGCGGCACGGTGGCGCACGAAGTGTTTCATGGTTTAAGCGATGATGGCCGAACGGCTCGATTTGAAGATAAAAAAATAAGCGGTTCAGCCGCAAAAAATTTGACCGAAGCCGTGATTGAAGAATTGACCTTGTTTAATGATATCGACAGGCGGCAAGGTATCGGATTATATCACGAACAACGCGCGGCGTTGGCTGAATTGCGACGATCAGCGCCGGGGGGTCAAACGCCCGAAATTGAACTCACGATTTTTGTGGAAGCTCTGTTCCGGCACGAGCCATTGGGTGAAAAATTACAAAAAATAGGTTATTCACCTGAAAACATAGAGGAATTTTATCGTAAAATCAATGAATTGTTTGGTTAGCGGCCCAAACCCATTTTGGCCCGCACCAGCTTCATTTTTTCTTCGGCCGCGGCCAAGGCTTTATCTCGTCCGGCATCCAGTATTTTATTCAGTTCAGCCGGGTCGGCCAGATAGTGTTTGATTTTTTTTCTGATGGGGGACATGTGCTCGATTATTTGTTCGGCCAGGTCTTTTTTGAAATCTCCATAACCCTGATCTGTGAATTTTTTTTCAATTTCTTTCATGTTCAAACCGGTCATGTGGTGATAAATAATCATGAGATTGGAAACGGCCGGTTTACTTTCCAGGTCATAAGATATGCCGGCGCTCGAATCGGTGACCGCGCGCATGATTTTTTTGCGGATAACATCATCCTCGTCCGTCAAAAACAGGGTATTCATTTCGGCCTCATCGCTTTTGGACATTTTTTCTTCTGGTTTTTGCAGTTTCATGATGCGGGCGCCGATTTTCTGGATCAAGGGTTGGGGGACGACAAAAGTATCTCCAAAGCGTTCGTTAAATCTTCTGGCCAGGACGCGCGTCAACTCGATGTGCTGGAGCTGGTCGTCGCCTACGGGCACGATGGTGGTATCGTAAAGCAAAATGTCAGCGGCCATGAGCACGGGATAGCCGAACAGACCGACGCCGGCTGAGATCGCGCCTCCTTTGCGGGATTTATCTTTAAATTGTGTCATTCTTTCCAACTCTCCCATTTTGGCAATGGTCATCAAGAGCCAGCCTAATTCCGTGTGCTGGGGAACTTCGCTTTGGATGAACAGAATGGATTTTTTGGGATCTATGCCGATGGCCAAATAGATGGCGGCCATGGTTAAGATTCGGCTTCTTAATTGCGCCGGATCTTGCGGGACGGTAATGGCGTGTTGATCCACAATACAAAAATAACAGTGATGCTGCTGTTGAATATGAGTCCATTGTTTGAGCGCCCCAATGTAGTTGCCGATATGCAGGTTGCGGGTCGGCTGGACGCCCGAAAAGACGGTATCTTTCATGCGTATATTTTAGCTCAAATACGGCATTAAGTCCATAACCAAAACCCTCCGCTTAAAGCGAAGGGTCTATCGGTTAAAGATGTTATACTTCAATGATAAGGGGGAGTATCATGGGCCGGCGTCCGGTTTTAACGAACAAGAATTGCCCCAATTGGTCGCGTAATTTGTCCCTGAGGTACTGTCCGTTGGCCGAAGAGCGCGGATCATCATCTTTCAAGATGGCGGCCGCTTTCTTTTTGGCCATAGGGAGCAGATCCGAGTGTTCTTTTAAGAAGACAAAACCGCGGGTCATGATTTCCGGCTGCTTGATAAGCTTGCCGGTTTGCGCTGAAACCACGGCCAATACAATGGCCATTCCGTCCTTTGATAATTCTATCCTGTCACGCAGTACGATATGATTGGTATCACCCACGCCCAAGCCGTCCACAAATACGTATTCGGTGGGGATCTTTTTGTTAGTCAAAATACCGTTTCCTTTGAGATCGAATTCCATTATTTGTCCGTTGTCCGCGATCAAGATGTTTTCTTTTTTGAAGCCGCCCTCTACGGCCGCCTTGGCGTGCAAGTGCAAGAAAGAGTGATTGCCCTCGATGGGTATCAGGTACTTAGGTTTGACCATTTGGTGCATCAGCTTTAAGTCTTCTTGTTTGGCATGTCCGCCCGCGTGCACGTCCATCATTTGGTAGTGGACCACTTCGGCCCCTTCTCGATACAGCGTATCTTTGAGCCTTTGCACACTGCGTTCATTGCCCGGAATAACTGACGAAGAAAATACCACCGAGTCTCCCGGTTCAATCTGAAACATGGAATGCTCGCCGTTGGCGATGCGCATCAGAATAGCTCTATCTTCTCCTTGAGCGCCGGTACAGATGATGGCTACTTTTTCATTGGGCAGCTTGAGCGCGGTCTTGATGTCGATCAGGGTGCCTTTCTGTACTTTCATGTAACCAAGTTCTTGAGCTATGGCTACGTTGGATTTCATGGAGAAGCCTTCGATGGCTATTTTTCTGCCCATGCGTTCGCAGGCCCAGATTATCTGCTGAATGCGTCCCAACATGGAGGAGAAAGTTCCGATGATAACTCTTCCTTTGGCGTTTTTAATAATGTCGTCAATATTGTGTTGAATATCACCCTCGGTCAGCTGATGCCCGGGCTGAGTGGCGTTGGTTGAGTCGGCCATTAGGGCTAAGACATTTTTTTGTCCCAGCTGCTTAATTTTTTCAATTTCAGTGGGCTTGTCGCCGGATGGATTGACGTCTATTTTAAAGTCCCCGGTGTGAACCACGATGCCGGCCGGAGTGTGGACTATGATGCCGAAAGAATCAGGTATGTTATGCGATACTCTGAAAAATTCCAGTTTAAAACAGCCTAATTGGATGACATCATCCGTATTGATGATATTGATTTTAAGAGGGGCGGTTCCTTTATGATCTTCTTGTCTTTTTTTAACAATGCCGGCCGTCAGCGCGCTCATGAACAGCGGGGGATTGCCCAGCCTGGGAGCCAGATGGGGGATGCCTCCGATATGGTCCAAATGCCCGTGCGTAATAACGGCTCCGCGAATATTTTTGATTTTATTCGTCAGATAGCTGATATTGGGAATGATGTAATCGACGCCCGGCATATCATCTTCCGGAAATTGCAAACCCATGTCTATCAAAATTATGTCATTTTTATATTCGATTAAAGACATGTTGCGTCCCACTTCCTCGTTGCCGCCGAGCACAATGATTTTTAAGCGATCTTGTTTTTCCAGGGTGTCTTTATCAGTGCCTGTTTTGAGTCGCGGCTGGTGTTTATAGGTATGAAATCGAGGTTCTTCATTCGAAAAAGAACCACCGTGTCTTTTTCCGCCGGATTTTTTTTCATTTTTTCTTTGATGAGTTTGAGGCGGTGCGGCCCTTTTGTTTTTTGAATTTTCGGGCGCCTTAAACTTAACCACTTTGCCGCTGGTCGCGTCCGCGGCCGCGGATCTGAAATGCTCGCTTTTGAGCGAGGCTTGTTTGATAGCCTTGGCTATGATGTCTTTGTGATCTGTTTTTTGAACAAATCGGTTGGAGCCGTTGGGGCTGGCCGGTTTTGACGGCCGTCCGCTAAAAGCTCCGCCCGATCCTCTGGACGAACGCCCGGAAGATGGGTATTTGTAAAATATGGTCATATTGTTTTTTGTATTCAAAAGTCACGCAATCTTATGACTGCTGATTTCTATTTCTAATCAATGCCGCAGGCCTTGGGGCGAGCGTTCATATCTCATTAAGAATTAAATAAAAATATTAATCTGTCGTTCCGCACAAAGTGAGGATTTTGTATTCAAAAAATATTACTTTAAATGATTGTGTCTGTAGTTTTTTTGAATCACGACTATTGAGATTTGACTAAGATTAGCTCAAATTTGCAATAAGCGTTATTCATTTATTTTTTAATGATAACACATGTGTTTCATTATGTCAATCCGCTTTGAGTATCAGGTGTTCATTGGGTGGGTCCGTCCGCATGAATTTCAGTGGTGGGCGAGGAGGGACTTGAACCCTCATGGCCTTGCGGCCGCTGGCTCCTGAAGCCAGTGCGTCTACCAGTTCCGCCACTCGCCCAACATCGGAATTCATACCGCGAACTCAGGAATTATGTCTGTCTGAACGCTCTCTGTCAAACAAGGTCTTTTATTTCCATCTTAAACCGGTTTTTATATACCACCTGTCTATTTCCGCGAATCTGTCTTGAGGAGTGGCCAGGATCATGTTTTTTGAGATGCCTTTGATGCGGGTTGAGACAACATAACCGTATTTTGGTCTGGCTAAAAACACGGCCGCTGATTGTTTTAAGACGGCATTGCTCAAGGCTTCTCTTTTTTGAAGCAATGATTCCGTTGAGGAAGCTTGTTTTGTTTGTTCAATCAGAGCGTCCACCTCTTTGTCCGCCAAGCCGCTGAAATTCGTTCCTCTGTCTCCGGCCTGTCCGCTCCACCAGATGGGGAACAGATCCTGGTCCGGACGCAGGAGGACGTTCCATAGAATAATTTGACCATCTCTGTCCCGGCTGGATTTGCGCAAGACTTCACGGGCTTCCATGGCGCTGATTTCCACTTGGGCTCCCAGCAATGACCATTGTCTTTTGAGGACTTCGGCGATTTTAAGCAATCCGGGTTCGTTGGGAACCAAGATGGAGAGCGTAAGTTTGGTTGAAGATGAATTGGAGTCCACGGGGCTGGTTTTTTTGGACGGCTCGTAGATTCTGATACTGTCGTTGCCCGGCAAGACCCAACCGGAGTTTTGCATGGATTCGCGAGCCTTATCCAGATTGTATTCCGTGCTGCTGGCGGCAGCCAAGAATGGGAAAGGTGATTCGGTAATCAGGGCGAAGTTATTGTAGGCCTGGATGATGTCTTCTTTGTTGACGCTTTGAATTAAGGCCTGCCGGACGCGGATATCCTCCAGGGTTTTATTTTTTAAATTGAAAAAGGCTATGGTCTGCTGGGGTATCTCCAGGGCGATTGTTTGCCAGCGGGCGGCTGATTTAAATTTATCAATTTCATCCGAAGGTATGAAAGAATACGAGTCAACCAAATCAGATTTTAAAGCATCGGAGGCGGCTTGTCTGTCGGGATAAAACTGAAAAGTAATGGTTTTTATGTTCGGTTTAATACCGTAATAGCGTTCTGATCTTTCGATGGTGTAAGAACGGATGATTCCCAAGTTGTCGCGGGTGAATGATTTGACTTCATAGGCGCCCGAACCGATGGGTTTGAGATTCAGGTTGGCGAGACGCGCGCTGGTGGCTGGGATATCCTGCCATAATTGGAAAGGCATGATGCCCACCGTGAGCGATGTCAACAGAGTGACATCGGGCTGTGTCAGTATAAATTGCACGGTTTTGCGGTCGATGATGACCGTTTTGACGCCTCTGAACAAGGGCGCCAGAGCCGACCCTCTGGCCGGATCCTGCAAGGCCTCGATGGTAAACAAAACGTCTTCAGCGGTTACCGGTTGTCCGTTATGAAAATACGCGTCATCCCGGATTTTAACGGTCAGCACCTTCCCGTCTTCTTGCCATTCGTACTTTTGAGCCAGATCCGGTTCGGCTTCCAGCCCGCGCATCTTGAAAAGACCCGAATAAATCAAGCTGACCAAATCAGCGTCAGGATCGTTGCTTGGGGCGTCGATGGGATTAATGGCTCTGGGCTCGCCCACCACGGCCTCGGTGTAAGTTCCGCCCACAACCGGAACCGTAGTTACATGATCCATGGCCAACAAAATAAAACCGGCTGTCAAAAAAACAAAAAATAAAAAAATGGAAAGCGCCAAAGTTCGGCGTTCGTTTATATTAAGTACTCTGCCTGCGTAGCGCAGTTGGCGCCATTTGGGGATGGCTTTGGGTTTGGTGATACTCAAAACTAAAGCTCGGTCCCTGACGGATTCGGTTTCTTGTTCGGATGAAGTTTTGGCGGCGGGTGTTAGCCAGAAAAACATCCTGCGTATCGTCGCGCGGAAACGCGTGAGCCGGGCAGGCATAAGTTGTATTTAGCTGAGAGCTATGTTCAGGATGGCGGTCGCGAAAAACAGGACTGATAAGCCGATAGTGGCATAAAATAAGCCTTTTTCCAGACCTCTTTTTGTTCTGTAAACCGCGCCTTCTCCGCCGAATGCCGCGCCCAATCCGGTACCTCTTTGTTGCAATAAAATAGCCGTTACCAGTAAGACGGAAAGCACTATTTGAATAATGGGTAATATGATTTGTCGCATGACGAACAGAGTAAACCCTAAATCGGCCAGCGTCAAGACGGGCGGCCGTATCTAGGATCTGACGGATTTGGTTCTTTATTCTCGTTATTTGTGATAAAATTAAAGGCATGGAGGATAATAAGCCGTGGCATAAAAAAACATGGGCCAGGGTGTTGATGGCGGCTTTAGGGCTGGTTCTTGTGTTTTTGGTTTATTTTGTCCGGCAAACCATGGTTTTTTATCAAGCTTTAAAAAGCGGCAAAGAGCCGGTTTTGAATACCGGGATTAAAAAAACATATTCCGGCATTTTGCAAAAAAATGATACGGTGCTGGGTTTAAATATAGAACAGATTAAAGCCGTGGCCGCCGGCAGAGGAGACGATCCCTTTTTGGGGCCGGCCAGCGCTACCCGGGTGGTGGTGCAATTCATGGATTACGGTTGTCCGTATTGTAAAGCATCAGCCGGCACGATCCGCGACCTGGCCAGATTAAGGCCTGACGTAAAAATAATCATCCGGGATTTTCCCATAGTCGAATTGGATCCTGAAGCTGAAAATGCGGCCTTGGCCGCACGTTGTGTTTGGCGTTACGGTGGCAGTGAAGCTTTTTGGAGATATCACGATATGCTATATGCATCTCAAGACAGCTTAAGCGTGGACTTGATGGTTATGATGGGTAAAAATCTTGGTCTTGATTCCCGTTTTGAAGCTTGTCTTAAAAGCAAGCTGACCAAGCCGGCCGTGGATCAGTCTCTTTCGGATGCTCGAGCCATCGGTGTCTCGGTGACTCCCACTTTTTTTATCGACGGTAAACGTATAGACGGAGCCGCGGACCTGCAAACCATTCTTAATGTTTTGGGTAAATAATATGGCAAATAAAAATAAAACTATCATGTTCTTGGTCTTGGCCGGATTTTTGTTTTTGGCTTCAGAGGCTCTAGCCATTCCACCCGGCGCCGTACCTCCATCGGCCCTGCCCGGTTCCGGCAGTGCGGGTACAACCTATGCTTCGGTGGGCTGTGACCCGGGTTATGCTTATCCCAAGGCTTCGCCGGGCTTGGGCAATGGTCCTTGCGCGACCAACCGTTGCATGCCCAATGGGCATTTAAATGTAGCTGTTTGTGTTCCGGAAACAGTCTGCGCCGGCATGAGAGGTTCACCTATCAAAAATTCAACCGGCCAGCTGGAGGGTTGGGGTTGTGATACATCCAAAGACGTGTGCTGTGTGACTAAAAAGAATCGCTGCAACGACAGTTCGACCGACATGAATAAAGTTTATGTCTGCGCTACCGCCTCGCAGTGCACTACGGGCGCGGGCGGAACGATTTATTCCGGCGGACCATCGGGTTGTAATGATAAAGGAGCTTATCCCATTTGCTGTGAATTAAAAGACAGCGTGACCGATCCTCAGCCTTCGGTGGGAGAACCGTTTATTCCTTTACCGGCCGGTACCACGGGCGCGGGCGGCGGATATGATGCCAAACGCCGCAAATTTGTTGACATTAATGCCTTTTGTCATACTCAGGATGAGTGCACCAAGGTTGCAGGTCCCGGTAATTGGGTCAGCGGCCAGGATTGTCCAAAAAAAGGGAATATCGTGCAAGGTTATTGCATGTCGCCGGATCCGGATTACGAACTGCAATATCCGATTGGAGGAGTGACTACTATCAATGGTTTAAAAAACTTTATTGGTTTGATTTTTAATTACGGCATGGGAGTGATTATTATCGCGGCGGCTTTGCTTTTTATGTATGGCGGTTTCCGCTATATGTTTTCGGCTGTGGCCAATGACATCCAAACCGCCAAGACTATCATGATTGATTCTTTAGCCGGGTTGGCACTTGGATTGGGGGCTTATGCTATTTTGGCCAATGTTAATGTCAACACGACCGTTTTGCGTTCTTACAAGGTGCCGATGATTAACCGCATCGCTTTTATTGATGTTTTATACTGCAAAGATGTGGATCCTCCGGAAGGCAAGAGCGAGGTTCTATTCCAAGATGCTGGGCCGCCGAACAACCCAATAAATTTTGATGTTAAAAAGGGTTTTACGAAAAAATTAAAAGAGACTGAATGCGGCAGGGAGTATTTTATCGAGGGCGGGGACAGTTTAAGTGTTTGCAGAGGGACTCAATGTCCCAAGCCTGGAGAAACGTGCATGAGCTGTATTTCTGGACCGGTCGTACCCGGTTGCAACAGCACGTCTCAACATGAATATAAGTGTGTAGATGGATCAAAATTGCAAATAGTCGGCAAGGTGAATGCTACGCCGACGCCTGAAGATGTGAGTGCTCGTTTGTATTGCGTCAAAGAAGAATCTGGCAAATATGTAATTAAAGACAGTGAAGATGTTAGCGGAGACGCGCCAATCAATGCCACTGTCAGTAGCGTGGGATCCTCTAGCGGATATATGGGTGGGTATTTGATAAATGATATTAAAGAAGAAGATGTTTTGGATTTCGATAAAGATTGCAAGGCTAAAGGCGGTATTACAAAAATGGCTTTAAGGGCGGCTTTTAGTTCGGGTGCGTTTTCAGCAGATGTAAATCATATAATATCGAGAAATAATTGCGGCAAGGATCTGAGGTCGATTATTACTTTAGTTGACGGCAGTATGGCCGCGTATTCTACGGCCGGTTTTAATTGTATTGTCGGTACCCGAAGTTATTTTACTACCTTTGCCAACGCGATGGAGATTATTGCCGACACTAAGCCGGCTGCATTTAAAAATAGTTATGTGGATAATACTTGGGGGATAGATGAGATTTTAGAAGTGGCCCGTCATAAAAAAGTCATTGAATGTTCTTTTGATGCGATAGGCAGTGCTTATTCCGAATATAATCATTTAGGCTTAACTTTTTGTTCATTGCTTAATCCCTAATTAAGACGCATATTGAGCTCTTGCCTGGGCAAAAGTTTTGTGGTAGGCTCTAGCGCAACATGTCCATACAGAACAACATCTCCATTAAGGGAGCGCGGGTCCACAATCTTAAAAATGTTTCTTTGGATTTACCCAAAAACAAGTTGGTGATCATCACCGGTCTGTCAGGCTCGGGTAAGTCGTCTTTGGCTTTTGATACCATTCATGCCGAGGGTCAAAGGAGATACATGGAAAGCTTGTCTTCGTATGCCAGGCAGTTTTTGGAATTGCAGGACAAACCTGATGTGGATGAGATACAGGGTCTGTCTCCCACGGTGGCCATAGATCAGAAGTCTTCTTCGCATAATCCGCGTTCGACCGTGGGCACGGTAACCGAAATTTATGATTATCTTCGTCTGTTGTTCGCGCGCGCCGGCCGGGTGCATTGTCCGCAATGCGGCGCGGCCGTGGCCAAGCAGACTCAAGCTGAAATAGCGGAAAAAATTGTGGCCGTGGCCAAGCAGGCGGATGTTTTGTTGCTGGCCCCCATGGTCCACGGACAAAAGGGTGAACATAAGGTTGTCTTGCAAGCTGCTGAAAGAGCCGGTTACCGGGAAGTGAGGTATGACGGCACTTTGGTGGATATTCATGAGCTCATGAAAACCAAGCTTGATAAAACCAAGCCGCATGATGTGGAAGTTTTAGTCAGCCGTATCATGAAAAAATCGGGTTTGGTGCCCGCGGCTCTAACCGAAGCTTTAAAGAGCGCTCTGGATTTGGGCAATGGCATGCTGATCGCGCAAAACGAAGAAACCGGCGAAGAGGTTTTATTTTCCGAGAATTTATATTGTCCCAGGTGCAACATATCTTTGCCGGTCATCGAGCCCAGATTGTTTTCTTTTAACTCTCCACATGGTGCTTGCCCGGATTGTACGGGGTTGGGCACCAAATTGGTTTTGGATCCGGATTTGGTCATGCCCAACAAACGGTTAACCATCGCGCAGGGTGCCATTAAACCTTGGACGAGGATTGCGGGCAATCAGACCGCTCATTTGAAGTTGCTGGAAGCTGTCGGACGCAAGCACGGTTTTTCCATACACCAAGAGGTCGGCCAATTGACGGCTGATGACATGAAGACGATTTTGGACGGCACGGGCGATGATATCTATGACGTTGAGGGCAAGTCCATGGTTTTTCCCGGCATCCTGGCCTTGTTGGAAGAAAAGTACCGCCAGACCGATTCTGAATACGTGCAAAAGGAGATAGAGGGTTACATGCGTGTTTTGATCTGCCCGGCCTGTAATGGTAAACGCTTGAATAAGACAGCGCTTGGTATAACCATTGCTGATAAAAACTTGGCCGATATCGTGGAGCTGTCTTTGGAGGAGGCGGCCGCTTTTTTTGAAAGCATAAAAGTCAAAACTCCGTCTAAAATCAAGGAGAGTAAAATATCACGTCCAAAGGCCGGCGTTAAAAATGATGCTTTGGGATTCACGGATCAGGAAAAAATGGTTATCAGCCGCGTTCAAGCCGAAGTTTTGAGGCGTGTCAAGAATTTATTGGACGTGGGACTCGGTTATCTCACTCTGGACAGAAGTGCGGTGTCGCTTTCCGGAGGCGAGTCGCAACGCGTCAGGCTGGCGGCTCAATTGGGCTCTGATTTGTCGGGTGTTATTTATATTCTGGATGAACCGTCAATCGGCCTGCATCAGCGCGACAACGAGAAGCTGATACAGACCATGAAGCGCTTGAGGGACATTGGCAATTCCGTTTTGGTGGTTGAGCATGACGAAGCGGTGATGCAGGCCGCTGATTATATTGTGGATGTCGGCCCCGGAGCCGGTGAATATGGAGGCGAGATTGTGGCCGCCGGCACCTTGTCCGAACTGAAACGTAATAAAGAATCCGTGACCGGCGCATATTTGCAGGGGAAAAAGAAAATCAATCTGCCGAAAGCGCGCCGTAAGGGCAATGGCAAGCATCTGACTGTCAGGGGAGCCACGGAATTCAACCTTAAAGACATTGATTTTAAATTGCCCTTGGGCAAATTCGTCTGTGTAACCGGCGTGTCGGGTTCCGGTAAATCAACCTTGATTTTGGATATTTTGGGTCGCGCCTTATCAGCCACTTTGTATCATGCCAAGGATCTGCCCGGAGCCCATAAAAAGATAGAAGGTTTGGAAAATTTGGATAAGGTGGTATCGGTTGACCAATCGCCCATCGGCCGTACTCCTCGTTCCAATCCTGCCACCTATACGGGCGTATTTACCGGCATCCGAGACCTGTTTACTAATATACCGGAGGCCAAAATGCGCGGTTATGACGCGGGTAAGTTTTCTTTTAACGTGAAAGGCGGAGGCAGGTGCGAAGCTTGCGGAGGTGATGGTTATGTAAAGATAGAAATGCAATTTTTGTCCGATGTTTATTCGGAATGCAGTGAGTGTCATGGTAAGCGTTATAATGCAGAGGCTTTGGAAATTCATTATCGTGAGAAAAATATTGCCGATGTTTTGGACATGACCGTGGAAGAAGCCCGTCGTTTCTTTGTGGATCAGCCTTTGATTTATGAAAAGCTGTCGGTTTTGCACGAAGTGGGTTTGGGTTATATCCGCTTGGGGCAGCCGGCCACCACTCTTTCGGGCGGAGAAGCTCAACGCGTTAAATTGGCTACCGAGTTGTCCCGCCGCGCCACGGGCAAGACCTTGTATATTTTGGATGAGCCGACAACCGGTTTGCATTTTGACGATATACAGCGTTTATTACAGGTGTTGAATGCCTTGGTCGACAAGGGTAATACGGTTTTGGTTATTGAGCATAATTTGGATGTGGTAAAATGCGCGGACTGGGTAGTGGATATGGGGCCGGAAGGCGGAGCTAAGGGCGGGTTGATTGTGGCCGAAGGTACGCCCGAAGAAATAGTCAAGCAAAAAAAGAGCGTGACGGCCAAGTATTTAAAGGATGTGCTGAAATAACGAGTGATAAGCGGGGATAAACCCCGCTTTATATTTCTGATTTTTTCAGTTATAATACGGCCGTATGAAATTAAAGTTACTTATCGGTCTAGCTGTTTTATTTATCAGTCCTTTAGCCGTTCAAGCTGTCAGTGTGGATTTGAATACGGTCACTTTGCGCTCGTCCAAGGCTACGGTAACGGCCGACGGTATCGATCAAACGATTATCAGGGTCAGTGTCAAAACACCAAATTATTTGGCGGCTTCCGGAGCCATGGTTCGCCTGACTTCCTCGAGAGGCACTTTGGACGAAATAACGCCCGCTGAAGCCACGACCAATGGCTTTGGTTCGGCTGAATTCTTGGTTCGTTCATTGAGAAACGGAACCACCACCATTATGGTGGAAGTGGAAGGTCAAAAAACTTCCAAGCAGGTGGGCGTGAGTTTTGTCAATGGTTTGGATGTGGGTTTAGCGCCCGGCAGTTTGATAAAAATACCCAGTGATAATGATGAAAACACTTATTCGGATTCAGCGGTTTATTATTACGCGTCAAACGGACGGCGTTATGTCTTTCCGAATGAAAAAGTCTATTTCACTTGGTATACGTCTTTTGATAACGTCAGGGTCTTATCTCTGGAAGACATGTCCAAAATACCCATTGGCGGTAATTTAACTTATCGTCCGGGCGTGAAGCCTGTTAAATTTCAAACCGATGATAAAGTGTACGCGGTTTATAAAGCCGGTGAATTACGTTGGATAAAAAGTGAGAATATCGCCAGGGGTATATACGGTCCGGACTGGATCTATAAGGTTGACGACATCAATGAAAGTTTCTATGTAAATTACAGTTTTGGCCCGCCGATTGAAAACGCGCTCGATTTTATGGCCGAAACCATAGCCAATAAATTTTCAACCATTGATAAAGACAGGGGATTCTAAATAAAAACTCCGTGATATTCACGGAGTTTTTATTTATTCGGTTTTAGCCGTCTCTTCTTTAGTTGTTGCTTTTGGCGCTGAAGCCGCTTGTTTGACTTTGGGCTTCAGCTCTTTAAGCTTCTTTTTGCTGGTGCGCACAAAATTCAAAACTTTACGGCGGGTTTTAAGCTGGTTAACCAATTCCACTTTGGCAATGGACGGCAAGGTGAGAGGGAATATTTTTTCCACGCCCACGCCGTTGCTGATTTTGCGGACGGTCATGGTCTTGTGGTTTTTTGAACCGCGGACATTAATTACCAGGCCTTCATAGACCTGAATGCGTTCTTTTTCTTCGCCCTTGGGGTTTTTTTCACGGATTTTTTGGTGAACTTTGATGTTCATGCCGGATTTCACCTCTGTGGGGGCGATTTCTTGTAAATTGGATGCAGACATAGATAATGGGGGCATGTTACCCGAATCAGGCTTGGGAGTCAAGTCTGGTCCGCAGGGCTTTAAGAACCAAATCTGCCGTTTGGTTAGCGCTTTTTAACTCGGCCGTGTCAAGCACCAAATCATAGTGTTTAGGGTCCTTATAATCCACGTTGTAAAACGCACTGTACCTTTTGGTATCGGACTGAACTCTTTTTTCAATTATGTCCCTGACTTTTTCCGGATCGGCAGGCAGTGATTCATCCGGTCTTTGCTCCCGGGATTTAATCAGACGGTCGGCGGCGGTTTTTGAATCGCAGTCTAAAAATATTTTGTATGAATTGGGAATAAACAACCAAGAAAGACGTCCCTCAATGACAAAATTGTCATTTTCTTGACCCAGTTTTTTTTGATATTCATCAACCGTGGTATCTGTTGTCTTGTCGGTTTCTCCCAGACGGTTTAATTCGTCCAAGGTCAGCCCTCTGTCAAGAGCGATTTTTCCTCTTAATTCACCGGCTGAAAAAAAATTATAATTTAATTTTTCGGCTATTATTTTACCCACCGTGGTTTTACCGGAACCGGGCATGCCGGAAATCGTAACAATCATAGTCAAGTTATTTGGTTATTTTGTGGACCAGATCATTGAATGTTTGATCCGGTGCAATGGAAAAATGCAAGACTTCTTGCGTAGCCGGATCCGTGAAGGATAACTTAATGCTTTGCAGCATTATTCTGCCTTGGGATTTAAGGCTGTTTTTTTTCGGATTTTTTTCGGTGTATAAAGTGTCTCCAACCACCGGGCATCCGATGGCAAACAAATGAGCTCTTATCTGATGTGTGCGTCCTGAAAAAATATCCAATTCAAGCAGAGAGTAATTTTTCAGTGTTTTCAATACTTTGTAGTGCGTCCAAGCAACCTGGCCTTCGGTTTCGTGAGACGGACGGGCGGCCATGCGCGGTTTGGATTTTGAACGCGCGATTTTAAATTTAATCTCTCCCTGCTCTTTGGGCGGTCGGCCATGCACCAAGGCTATATAGCTTTTTTGAGTTTTCCTTTGTGCAAATTGTTGTTTCAGGTCATCGAAGGCTTTTTGCGTTTTGGCAACCACCATCAGTCCGCTCACATCTCGATCCAGGCGATGCACAATGCCCGGTCTTTGGGGGTCTTCGCCGATTTTGGCCATGGAAGGATATTTTTTGAGCAGAATATCGACCAGGGTCCCGTCCGGGTGTTTGGCATCCGGGTGCACCAGCAGACCGGCCGGTTTATTAATCAATATCCAGTCCTTTGTTTGGTGAACGACCATTTTTTCCAGCTTGGGCAGATGCATGGGGGATCGAGTTTGTTTTTCGGCTTGCTGTTCGGGCGAGTCTGTTCTTGGACGGCGATTAATTTTTTGTCCGGCTTTCAAGAAAGTATGTACGGCTGTTTTTTTACCGTCAATGAAAAATTCGCCGTTTTTTATTTTTTTAGCCAGAGCACTTCTGGTCAAATCAGGTATTTGTTCGGCTAAAAAAATATCCAGGCGCTGCCCGGCCGACCATTCATCCACTGACCAAGTATTTTTCATATGTTGATAGGTTACCGTAATTCACTTAAAAAAAACAGCCTCCCGGAGCGGCCGGGAAGGCCGAGTGCACGAAGGTGATGTTATCCCCTCCGGAGCATCTTCAGCTGGTCGCCCAGCTTGTCGCCTAGCTTGGCGAAAGCGAAAGAAGGTCTTTCTTTCTCTGCGAATGGTTGTTCTGCAGGATGATTGGCACCTGCGTCGTTTAGATCTTGTTGGGCGGTTCGCCTCAACTCTTGACTGGTCTGCAGACTGCCATTCGAAGCACGGTCGACTCGACGCCCCATCCCTGACATACCCATTCGAACCTCCGACATTGTTCTTGGGCCAAAATTGGCCAATGAAGATGATTCTGAGCATAAAGAGGTTTGTTGATTCTGTCAAGCCTATTGACAGCGTGTCTGATATCTTGTATTTTGGGCTATCGACAAGTTAACCCCGAGCAATGACTGCTAGGAGGTCGGCATGAACAAAGGTGATGATTGTGAGCAGTTGGCTCGGTCGGCCGTGGCTTTAGCAAGGCACTCTCAACTTCATGATCTCACCATGTGCCAAGCCAGACGGCTGCTGGAAGCTTGGAACAACGAATCGGTTTCTGTCCATTGGGATAAGACCGAGAAGGAATTGGTAATCAAGGCTATCATGGGTCTGGTTGGCCGGTTCCCTTCCATTAATGTTCGTTTTTCCATCACGACAGCCTAAAGCTCTTGTCGTCCGCCTCCTTTTCTCGAGCCGCCTCCCGGCTCTATTTTTTATTAACGCAACAAAAATCCCCCATATCTTTAGTATGTAGGGGGACTTACCAAGCCATTAACCCAACTTCGCATAAAGCTTCGATGGGTTCAACTGCGAGGGACACTCCCCATAGCTTCACGACGCGCAAAGCGCTAATAAGTGGAGCGACGGGGAGTGGTGGGCGCTGTAGGATTTGAACCTACGACCCGATGTGTATAAGACATCTGCTCTACCGCTGAGCTAAGCGCCCGTGATTTTTCGGCTGACGACAATTTACATGGAAAATTCTTTTTTATCAAGAGTGTTTAGAGCAAGGTATTCATATGATCCTCGGGCACCGTATGCTGTCCGCAGGTCATCCATGACCAGCGCACAAGCGGGTCTCCGGGTTTGGCTGATTTGACATAAGCGACGGACAAAGGGTCGTGCGCATAACCGCAGCCGATATCTTGCTTCAGTTTATCCCGCAACTCACGCATAAAAAGTTCTCTTTGGGCTTTGGCGATAATACTGGCTGCGCCCACGTGGCGATAAGACAGGTCGGCTCGATTTTCAGCTTTTAGTGTATTGATATCCGGCCAAGAGGACAAATAGGCTAAAAGTCTTCTGAAAGGCATGGTTTTACGCACCGGAGCATCGATCATGATTTCGGCCGGAGTTTCCGGGTGCGCTTGATAAAAAAGTTTGATTAACTCGGCCATGTGTTTGATTTCCAGGCCGTTTAAAGTCACCTTTCTGTCTCGTACCGCTTCATCTATTTCCGGAGGATGAATGACGGCCGTGGCGTGCCAGCATCTTTGTTTCAGGGCGTCGGCCAACTTGTCTCTTTTGTCCGGCGCGATCAGTTTGCTGTCCGTGACATTGTGCTTGGCGCACCAATACTTGTCTTTGTTGGTTAAAGCGCAAATGGCAATGACCATGGGTCCGATCACCGGGCCTCGTCCGGCTTCGTCCACGCCGACTCGTCTTAAATCCTGTCGGGCGGGATGCGGGCGGGCGTCTGGATTTTTCATACATCTTTGACGCACTCGTCCACCAAGCGGTTAAAGTAAACGAAGCCCGGATCTATAAAGCTTCCTTGATCCAAATCAAAATTCATGGTTGCCGCCAGTATGTCTTGAGCTTTGACCGTCCCGCCGGCTGTCAGCAAGCGCTTGAATCTCACGGCAAAATCGGATGTATCTTGACTGTATTGCTGGGCCAGCGCCAAAACCAACAAAAGACTCAGGGCGTAGGAATAGCAATAAAATGGATGAAAATAAATATGGCTGATGCGGGCCCAGGTCCATTTTTCCATATCAGGATACTCAATTGAATCACGGCCCAGTTCGCGTTTGAGTTCCAGCCATTTGGCGGACAATCCATCTCCGGTCAGGCCGGTTTTTTCCGCCTGAGTAAAAGCATGCAGTTCAAACTTGGTGATCAGCGTCTGCTGAAAAATAGCGTTCATGGAATGAGTTAAGAAGTTGCGCAGGGCGCTGCGATAGAGGGCCTGGTCTTGGCTTTTAAGTTCTTCGAGCAGCATCAGCTCTCCCAGCTGGGAGGCGGTTTCGGCCAGAATCAATCCCGGATGACGTTGAAGCAGTTTGTGGTCTTTAAAAAGCAAACCATGGATTCCGTGGCCGGTTTCGTGGGCCAGAGTTGAAACGTCAGTCAGCTTGCCGTGATAGTTGACCAATAAATATGGATGCTCGGCCGCATACATGCAGTAGGCGCCCGTGTATTTTCTGCTGTCCGGAGAGGCATGGATCCAGGGTTTTGAGAAAAAATTCTGTGCCAGTTTTTTAAAGTCCGGCCCCAGTCTCTGATAACCGTTCAAAGTCAAATCAACCGCCCGGCTCCACGATATTTTTTGTTCTTGTTCATCGGGCAGAGGAGCGGAAATGTCTTCAGCCTTGAGAGTGTTTTGATTTAATTTTTTGGCCTTCCATTGAAAGAATTTTTTAAATACGGGCTGTTGTTCATCAACTTTTTTTATCAATATCGGGATTAGGCCCGGAGAAATATCATCGTTATCCGCCACGTTCTCCAAAATATGGCCGTACGCTCTAAGATTTTTTTCGGTCAAAACATTGCGTACTTGCTGCTGGTAGGCAAAGCTCAAATTTTCATTTTCTTTTTCAAAAGCTCGGCAGCGTCTGGCATAGGCTTGAGTTCTTAGTTCCGGATCGCGGCTTTCAAGCAGGGTGTTGATCAAAGAAGCGTTTAAAGCGGCGGGTTTTTCTTCTATCACCAAACTGCCGTATGGCATTCTGGTTGACAGTTGGTTTTCAAACAGCATCCAGGCTTCTCGTTCGCGCTGCATGGTCAGGGTCAATAGTTTTTCTTCTTTTTCCGACAGAAGATGAGATTTTAACCTGACGGTGTTGCGGATATATTCTTGATAGTTTGATGTTGAAGGATCGCTTGATAGTGTTTGGATATCTTCAGTTTTAAGATCTGATACCAAGAGAGGGAAGAAAGTCAATTCAGCCTCGGCTTGAGCCAGCAACTGTTGCATTCTTTGCATGAAGGCGCCGGCTGTTTGATTGCCCGTGTCTTCATCCGTGCGTAAACGCGCGTAGTTAACGATTTTATGGGACAATTCCGCGTGAGTGTTATACCAGGCAAAAGACTGAAGCCAGGCCGCCGGATTTATGGGTTCGGTTTTTAGTTTGGCATGCAAGCCGATCAGCTTGGATCTGATTTCAGCCATGGTCTTCAGGTCGGTCTGTATTTGCGGATCTTCAAAACCGGAATACAGTTCTGATAGATCCCAGACAGGCAATTCATGGTTTGTCATAATGATAGATTATCCAATGGTCATAAATCGGCCAAGTGGGTTCCTCTGGGTGTAAAAAAATCGTCCGTTTAAGCGGACGATTTTTAAATTCGGAGTTATTCTTGCTTGGCTTTTGGCTTGGATCTGTTTATCAGTATTCCGATCAGGGCGCCGGCCAGTAACAGGGCTAATCCGCCAAAAATTATTTCCATGGTTGTCAGCACAGGTTTGGCTTCGGCCTGCGGTGGCAGAGGCAGGTCTGAGGCCGTTGCGGCCACCGCGTCATCTTGCGCGGCCACCGGTACGATTTCGGATGGACTGTCAGCCGTCGGTTCCGCGGAGCCGACTATTTCTTCTTCGGTTGCAGACGGTTCTTGTTGGGCTTCTGCGACCACTACCAAAATATCTGCGCTTTTAGTTTCTTTTTTGAGTGAATCTTGAGATGACACTTGCAGGTGCCAAGTGCCGGCGGTTACCGGAAAAACAAAAGCGTGGCTGGTTTTTAAATTCAGGTCTTCCAGGGCTTTGTTGTAAGCTTGAGTTGGGCCATAAACTACTTTGCTGGTAGCCGCTTTGCTTGTGTTCCAAGTTACTTGGATGATTTCTCCGTCAGAAGACACTTGAACATTGGAAATTTCAGGTCCTTTAAAAAATTCGGGTGGAATTACGATCGGTTCTAGGGGAATGGGTTTTAAATTACCCAGATCTATTTCCGGTTCGTCGGGTATCAAGATCGGATCAAAAACAATCTGCGGGTCTATGTTTGGAATTTTGATGCCGGTTTCAACCGGAACGGCGTTTGGGTCAATCGGTTTAATCGGGTCGAGGGGAATGGGTGAGAGGGCGGCGGTGGAATTTGGCATTAAATAAAGGCCTAAAACCAAGGCGCCTGCCATGAATGATAATTTTTTCATATGTCATAAATGTAGCATAAAACCATGCTTGACGCAGGCTTTCAGTCAAGAGATGATGTGTTCATGTCAATTTTAATTTTCGGCAATGGCTGGATAGGCAATAAATTTTTACAAGCTCACCCGGAAGCCAGAATGTCCACTGTTATTACTACCAATCCCGGTGAAATAGGGGAAATTTTGGATTTTGAAGAGCCTGATAATGTGTTTAACGCGGCCGGCATAACCGGCCAGCCTAACGTGGATTGGTGTGAAGATCATCAGGTGGAAACTGCGGTTGGCAACACCATGTTTCCCATTATGCTGGCTCAGGCTTGCGCTGAAAGGGGGATTCACTTAACGCATTTGGGCAGCGGCTGTATTTTTTACGGAGATTCACCCGATCCAAAAGGTTGGCTGGAAAGTGATAATCCCAACCCCGTAGCCTATTACTCGAAGACTAAAGCGGCCGCGGATTTGGTTTTAGGACCCATGCCAAACGTAGCCGTGGTCAGGTTGCGTTTGCCATTGGATCACGAACCATCGCCTAAAAACACCATTACCAAGTTAGCCTCTTATCCCAAAGTGCTGGATGTGCGCAATTCGGTCACGGTTATGGATGATTTAATGAGCGCGTTGTTTCAAATTATGGAAAAAAGGGCGACCGGGGTTTTTCACGCGGTTAATCCCGAGCCCTTGGCTTATCGCGATCTGATGCGCTGGTATCGGGAAATTGTAGATCCGAATCACGTCAATGACTGGATATCCGAAGACGATTTAGTGTCTCAAGGCTTGGCCGTCAAGAAAAGATCTACCAATATTCTGGCCAACACCAGGCTCTCCGAATTCGGTATTCAGATGCGGTCCACCGAAGAGGCGGTTAAAGATGTTTTGCGGCGCTACGCGGATGAACTTAAAAATGGTTTTCGGGCAACCGGAAATTGATTGGAGACCCAGGGTGTCTTTCAAAATTACTTTATGTCCGATATTGTAGATCCCCGTCACGAAGCGCTGGTCGAACATCTCTTTAAAAGAACTTTGGCGGTTTTGAATTTGCCCGGCTTTGAGCTGCGTCCTCTCCGCCGCCGTGTCCGCGGTACCGGAAAGTTGAGATCGTTCGCGTACGGGTACACGCGCATTGGCGTTAAACTCGTGACCATCGACCTATACACGCCGCGTACTATGAAACCTCGTAAAATGGACGCGATTTTGCGGGTTATCGCGCATGAATTAGCTCATCACCAACAGCCTCCCAGATTATACAGAAAATGGTTTCGTTTGGTGCGCCTGATCCATCATCCTGCTTTTTGGACACAGTACAAAAAGAATGTTAAACAATTACAGCAAGATGAATTATTAAAATCTTATTTTTAATTTCAAATTTGATTGTCTTCGCCGCCTCTAGCCTTGCACTGTCTGACCTGTTTAGATTATAAATAATCCATATGCAACCCATCAGAAATTTCCGAGTTATAAAAAAAACCTGCGTCAGCCCGGATTTGTGCCGTGTTATTTTGGAACCGGCTGACGGCGAGAGAGTCTTTGTTTTTCAAGCCGGCCAGTTCATCATGTTGCAGGCTCTAAGCAAAGGAGATCAGGCCAAGAGGGCGCGGGCGTTTTCCATAGCTTCGGCTCCCTGCGAATCGAGCTTGAAACTTGAATTGGGAGTCAAGGCTCAAGGAGAGATATCGAGCGGTTTGCATGGCGCTGAATTGGGCGACATGTATGGAGTGCAGGGCCCGTACGGAACTTTTGTGTTAAAAAAAGACAGTTCCGGAACCGTGTTTTTTGCGGGCGGAGTAGGGGTTACGCCGATCAGATCTCAAATACGAGAAAGTTTGCTGACCGGTTTGAATCAAAATTTAGTACTTTTTTATTCGGGCAGTTATTTGACGGATTTAATGTATCATGCGGAATTTTCCGAGTTATCGGCAAAATATCCCAATTTCAAATACATTCCGATTTTAACTCGAGAGAGTCCGGCCGGCTGGCATGGAGAATCCGGCCGATTGAACGAGCAACAATGTTCCAAATATATCAATAATTTTGCGGATTATGATTACGCCATGTGCGGTCCTCAACCCTACATGGATGAAGTTAGGAATATTCTATTATCGCAAGGCGTGGATTTGGCCGGAAAATTGCGTTTTGAAAGATATTGATATAATCTATAGTGATTATTAACTTTTAAAAGGAAGATTTAGTTGGTAAAAATTGCAAATTGAATCTTTCGTAATTGTAATTATGAGCAAGAAAGTTGTCGGTTCCGTGCTGTTCGTCAGTTTGACGGCTTTGGTATTTTTTGGGTTTGGTTGCAACCCTTTTCAAAAAGCCGAAGATAAAATAAATGATAAAATCAGCGAAAAAGTAACCGAGGGTATTTTGGGCGGTGTAACAGGCGGTCAGGTGGATGTTGACAAAGATGGGGAAGAAGTCCGTTTTAAAGACAATAAAACCGGCAACGAAGTGGCATATGGAGAGGATTTGAAAGTTCCGGATAATTTTCCGAAGAGTGTTCCCTTGTATCCGGATGCCAAAATAAAAGGCATCATGATTTCCGGCAGTGAGGACAAGAACGCGACCTTGACCATGGGCACGGAAGATGAGATGGCCAAGGTTCTGGCTTGGTATGAAGACAAGATGTCGGGCAATGATTGGCAGGAAGATCAGAGCTGGTCTTTTGAAGGCATGGAAACTCGTTCTTATTCCAATGGACAAGAAAGAATGACGCTTAGTATTTCAGCCCAAGAGGATGAGGGGATGAAGACCGCGATTATTGTTGGTTATAATTTGGAGGCCGAAGATAACACGGATGAATAATCGTAAATATTTAAACAACAAAATCCCCCGTTGCGGGGGATTTTGTTTAAGCGTCATATTTTGTGCGAGGCATTTAAACAAAATTCCCCGTCGCTTTATGCGACGGGGAATTTTGGTGCGCGTGCCTGGATTTGAACCAGGGACCTTTACATTATCAGTGTAACGCTCTAACCAACTGAGCTACACGCCCCTAATTAGGTCTAGTGCCGGAATCGTCTTTTGTCTGATAAATCAAGATCGAATAGTCATTGATTTAATTTTGCGCATAGATTACCCGATGTTCTTGGATTTGACAAGAGGCTAATGTCAATTTATCATAATGGCCGACACATGGAACTTACCTTGACTCAAATAGTGTGGCGATTATTGCTGGCGGCCATATTGACCGGGTTGATTGGCATAGAGAGAGAAATGCGCAAAAAACCGGCCGGCGTGAGAACTAATGCTTTGATTGGCTTGGGTTCTTGCTTAATGTCTTTGGGAGGGATTTATATCATGGCCATGTATCCGGCCGTGACCGATCCTACGCGCATAGCTTCCGTGGTTGTTCAGGGGGTTGGTTTCTTGGGAGCCGGCGCTATTATTCAGGCCAAGGGCTCTGTCCGCGGCTTGACCACGGCAGCCACCATGTGGGTGGTGGCCGGCATAGGCATTGCCTGCGGTTTGGGTTTTTACATGGCCGCATTGATAACTACTTTGATAGTGTTTGCCTTGTTGGCCATTTTTGGTCCTTTGGATGCCAAATTAATGGGCAAAGAAAAAGACGATAATCACGGTTTGCCGAGGTAGCTCAGTGGTAGAGCGAAGGACTGAAAATCCTTGCGTCGCGAGTTCAATCCTCGCCCTCGGCACCATAAAAACTCCCTCGGGAGTTTTTATTATTTCTAAATTGCATTTTGCTTTCCTTTTATGCGTTTAGTGGATTGTATGTCTCGTGAAAACAAAAACCCCCGAAGCTTTACGCGAAGGGGGTTTATGGTCGGGCCAGTGGGACTCGAACCCACGGCCTCCTGCTCCCAAAGCAGGCGCGCTAGCCAACTGCGCCATGGCCCGAAGTTGACCCATGATAGCTGAACAGCGCGTGTTTGTCGAGCTGTCGATTCGAGGCTGGACAAGGTTTTGGGGTTGCGGTTATACTATCCGCGTCATGGTCACGGCAACGGTGATTCTGAATCAAGACGCTGGCTTAGACAATTAGCGGGCATCGTATAGTGGCTATTATAACAGCCTTCCAAGCTGTGGAGACGGGTTCGATTCCCGTTGCCCGCTCCAGCCACAAACTCCTTAAACCGGAGTTTTGTTGTTTTAGATGCCAATAATTTGACGGTTGGCCGTGTTTGAAACGGCCGGTCTTCCTGGATTGAAATATCATGGTGTTTGATATACGCTGATAATCGTTCGGTTGCGTGGCAAGGGACGGGGGAGTATGCATAGTTTTGATTATTTATTGGAATATGCCAATCAATACCAAGCTTGGGGCTATTGGCTTATTTTGATTTTCTCCTGCCTCGAATCTTTGGCTGTGGTGGGCATGCTCGTACCCGGAACCACCATCACGATTGTTCTTGGTCTTTTGGCCTCCGAAGGTTTGTTTGATATCAAGTTGTTGATTTTTCTGTCTTTTATAGGCGCAGTTTTGGGCGATGTTTTTAGTTACTGGCTGGGTCTTAGAGGTTTGAGATATTTTAAATATGAAGAAAAAATTTTTGAGCTGGCGCATTTGGATTTGGCTAAGAAATTTTTCAATAAGCATGGCGGAAAAAGTGTGTTTTTCGGCCGTTTCATCGGCCCGTTGCGCCCCTTAATTCCTTTTGTTGCCGGTTTGTCTCGCATGCCGATTAAAGCGTTTTTCTTTTGGAATGTAACCAGTGCTTTTTTATGGGGCGTTTTTTACGTTTTGTTGGGATATTTTTTTGGGCATGCTTGGAAGGTTTTGGGGGCCTGGCCCGGCAGAGTCGGCGCCATGTTGTTGATTTTTGTGGGCGCGGTTTTGGTTTTCTATTTTAGACGGGCTGTTTTAAAGAAAAAAGTAGGCAGTGAAACATATGAGAATCGCCATTGATGCCAGAATGATCGGGCCTGAAAATACCAGGGGCATCGGCCGTTACACCGAAGAGCTGATTAAGGCTATGGCTCAAGTCGAGCCTCAAAATACTTATTCGCTGTTGACTAGACATTCCTTGCCGAGATTAACTGAAAATTTTTCCAATATTCAAATCGTGACAGCTGATATTCCTTGGTATAGCTGGCGTGAGCAATTGGCTTTGCCCGGAATTATCAAAAATATCAAATCAGATGTGGTTCATTTTCCTCACTGGAACGTGCCTTATATTTATAAAGGTCCGTTGGTTGTAACCATCCATGACTTGCTGTTGAAACATTATCCGGCCAGCGCCCATTCCAGCCGGAGATCTTGGCCGGTCAGATTGATAAAACAGGCGGGTTATGAACTGGTGCTGGATGGAGCTGTAAAAAAGGCGCGGGCCATTTGCGTGCCCACGGAGTTTACAAAAAATGATTTGTTGACTTTTTTCCCTGGAGTGGCCGATAAAGTGATGGTTACAGGTGAGGGGATTGACCATATCTTTAATTCACATTCGGGTGGTTCGACTGAAAATTCAGTTTGGTCCAAATCGGAAGAGGTCGAGGGCATATCCGGTTATCTTTTGTACGTTGGCAGCGCCTATCCTCATAAAAAGTTGGATCTGTTACTTGAGGCTTGGAAAAGTTTGTCCAGTATTTATCCCGGACTTAAACTTAAAATCGTAGGTGAGTTGGACCGATTCATGATTCATTATCAGCGAAAATTTTCTTTTGATGAACAAAAAGTTAATTTTTTGGGCCGGGTGTCCGACAGTGCTTTGAGAACATGGTATAAAGGCGCCATGATTACGGTTTTTCCTTCAAGTTTTGAAGGTTTTGGACTGCCTCCGCTTGAAGCTTTGGCCTCCGGTTGTCCGGTGGTCAGTTCCGATGCCGCGTCCATGCCCGAGGTTTTAGGAAAAAAGGGCGTTGTCTACTTTAAAAATGGCTCCAAGGATGATATGATTAGAGCTATCAAAGCGGTGGTGGATAACCATGGTTATTATCATGAACAAGCTAAACAAGCCGGCCCGGAATTAGCCGTGAAACACTCATGGAAAAAGGTGGCCGAGATAACCTTGGATACTTACCGATTAGTCGCTTTGGGCTAAGGAGGCATGGACAAAGAGGAAAGCAATAAATATTCCATCAAAAAGGAGGTCGTTCCTGCGGGAACGAATGATTTTGAATCTAAAATCTTTTCAGTGCTGGAACGCGACGGGGCTGTTTTATCAACCCCGCGCGGCCTGAAAAAAAGAGCTTTTCATCGCAAGCCGCAAATTGCTAAAAAAGACAGAGCGGCCGTTTTCAGGTCAACCATTACTTCGAACGTTGAGGATAATGTCGAATGTTTGGATATGGAGTCCGTGGCTTGTGTGGTTAAAAGGCATGAGTCGCCGGAAGAGTGTTTAGTGAGTATAAAACGAAAGAATCATAATCGGAGTCCTTTTGTTATTTCTTTGCGAGAGTGTGTCTTGGCGCCCGAGCACACAGTTCAAGAAAGAGTTCATTTGGCTGATCAGACGGCTTATCATGATTCTTTGGCCGCCAACAAAAACGGTTCTTACCAATCATTGTCCGAAGCCGCCTTGCGCTCCAAGGTTGCTCCGGTTGATTTACGAAGTCAGGCAAATAAACCTTCGGCTTGGTCTGTTATGGCCTTGAACGGACGTCTTTTGGCGCGCGGTGCCGGCCGTATAGCGCGTAAATTTAAACGATTTTTTATTAAAGAGGCGGAGTACATCGATAGACAGCAAAAAATCATAATTCCCAAACTGGAGCGTGAGTATGCCGAGGCGGCCGAAGAAGTCGTGTCAGGAAAAAGTTTTTCTTATGGCAAAACAGCGGTTGGTTTTTTGGTGCTGATTTTTTTGATAACTTTGCCGGCACAGGCCTTGGTGGTCTATCGGGGCATGACTGACGAGAAAGGTGAATTTGAATCACAAGGCAGAGAGGCGGTGGAATCTTTGAGCGGTTTGCAGGCCATGGATTTGAATGTTTCTTTACAACAGCTGCATCAGGCATCGGCCAAGTTTAAAGAAGCGGATCGTTTGCTGGATGAGTCACGTTTTTTGGCCGTAGGCGCCGCGGCCGTAGTGCCAAAACAATATCGCAGCGCGCGTTCTTTGCTTGAAGTGGGCAACAAAATGAGCCAAGCCGGTCAGTTGTTAGCCATGGGTTTTGGCAAGGTATTTGATGATCCTGACAGGAGTTTGATGGAAAGACTGGAGGTCATGAGGACTTATTCTTTGGGAGCTTTGCCCTTATTGACCGACGCTCAAAACGCGGCCCAAAAAATAGATATCTCTTCCATACCTGAAGAGCAAAAAGAAAATGCCAAATTATTACCGGATAAAATAGGTCAGGCCAAAGAGTCTGTCCGTGAATTGGCTATCATTACGGAGGCCTTGACCGCATTTTTAGGAAAAAATGAGAGTCGTAATTATTTATTGATTTTTCAAAATCAAACCGAACTGCGGCCCACGGGCGGATTTATGGGGTCTTTGGCTGAAATAAGCTTAGAGAATGGCAGGATAACGTCCATTAAAGTACCAAAAGGCGGCCCTTATGATTTAAAGGGCCAGCTCATGGCCAGGGTTTTACCTCCCAAACCTTTGCAGTTGATTAATTCTCTTTGGCAGTTTCAAGATGCCAACTGGTTCCCTGATTTTTATAAAACAGCCCTCAAGATCCGTTGGTTTTGGAGCAAGTCCGGCCAGCCTACCATTGACGGAGTGATTGCCGTCAACTCGGGTTTCATGGAAAAGATTTTGGAAGTGACCGGGCCGGTAAGTCTGCCTGAATATAACAAGGTGATAACCGCTGAAAATTTTTTGCTGGAAACGCAAAAAGCGGTGGAGCTGGAATATGACAAAGAGGCTAATACTCCTAAAAAATTTATCGGAGATTTATTTGAAGTTCTCATGGAAAGATCCAAGGGTTTTGATGCCAATCAGTGGCTGTCCTTGGCTTCGGCCGACAGTCAGGCTTTGGAAACCAAGGATATTCAGATCGCCATGTTCAGGCCCGAAGAAGAGGAATTGGTGGAGCGTTTTGGGTGGCAGGGCAAACTTAAGTCCGCCGCCGGAGATTCTTTGGCGGTTATCGGGGCTAATATTGCCGGTCAAAAAACAGACGGAGTCGTCAAGGAGGTCGTGGATCATGTGGCTGAAATTCAAACTGACGGCAGTATTATCGACACGTTCAGGTTGACCCGCGTTCATCAGGGAGTTAAAGGAGAGTTGTTCAGGGGCGTCAGAAATGTGCAGTATCTTAGAATTTACGTGCCCAAGGGTTCTGAAATTTTGGCCGCTCAAGGTTTTGATCCGCCGGCCACAGATTTGTATAAAGAAGTTTTGGAAACGGACAGGCCGGATGCCGATCTGTTAGTCATAGAAAATACTTCCAAGCCGGCCATGAACAGTGTCTGGACAGCGGACGAAGATGACCGCACGGTTTTTGGGGGTTGGCTGCAATTGGATCCCGGTCAAACACAAGAAATAATTGTGCGTTATAAACTGCCGTTTACGGTTTACGATATCATGGATCGGGTGCAGGAAAGCGCCGGTCAGTCGGTTGAGCAAAGAACCCGGGGTGCTTATCTGATGCTTTTAACCTCTCAATCCGGCAAGGTGCGTGATTTAAACCATGAGGTGCGTTTGGCTGCGCCCTGGCAAACCATCTGGACCCGCGGGCAGATCGGTTCGTCGTCACAGCAGGCTTCGGCGGGATGGAAGGGTGTTTGGGACCGAGACCAGGCCGTAGCTTCCTTATTATCTAGAAACACGGAGCATGAACAAGAAAGATAAAAAAACTCCTTGGCAAAAACTTTCCGGAGTTAAAGATTCTTTCATTAAGCGCGACAAAGAGGTTGAACAAAGTTTGCGTACCATTTACGCCTCCGGAGAGGATGATAATTTGCCTGATCTGACCAAATTGGAACCCAAGAAAAGTTACCGCTGGCTGATCGCGGCTTTGGTTGTTCCGCTGATCGTGTTGATTTTATGTGTGGTGGCCTGGTCGGGTTTTTGGTTTTTTAAATCATTCAGCGGTTTTTCGGGCAAGGGCTTGGTGATCACCATAGAAGGTCCCAATCAAATTTCTTTGGGGCAAGAGACGACTTATTTTATCAATTATCAGAATCCCTTACGTGAGCCTTTGTTGAATGTGGAAATAAGAGCTAACTTTCCGGCCGATTTTGTGCCGACCTCCGTGACTCCGCAGATTAATGACAAGGTTCTAATCTGGAAGATCGGATCTTTGGCCGCCGAACAAAGAGGTACGATTACGGTCAAGGGCAGATTTACCGGTTCTTTGGGCACTTTATCGGCCGTTCAGGCCGTGGGCACTTATCGCCCTTCGAGTTATTCCAGCAACTTTGAGACCATGTCCACCAAGCAGATTTCTTATGCGGATACGGTCCTGGAGGGTTCGATTCAAACCCCGGAAAAAGCTGTTCCCGGAGATAACACGACCATTGTGTACAAACTGGCCAATAAGGGGAGAGATGTTTTGGATAATATTGAGGTTAGAATTTTATTGCCTGAAGGTTTCTCTTTAAACAGCACGTCAAGCGCTTTGGGTAAAATTGATGGACGTAATTATATTTTAAATTTCGAGACTTTGGAGGCCGGCAGTTCAACCGATATTATTTTGTCCGGTGTTTTCGCTTCGGGTTTTGGCGGTCAGGCTCACGTGGAGGCCCGGGCCGGAAATGTCAGCCGGGATGGTGCTTTTATGCCGGCTCAAATTTCCGAAGCTTCTTTTCCGGTTTTAGCCGGCGATCTGTCTTTGAAGATGGTGGTTAACGGCACTGATCATGCCGAGAGAAGCGTGGGCTATGGCGAAGTGTTATTGTGTGCCATCGGTTATGAAAACATGGCGGATGAGTCGCTTAAAAATGTAACCATCAGCGTGCATTTGGATACGGTAAATTTGAATGAACCGGGTAAATACATTAAACAGCCTTTGGTAGACTGGGATAAATATCAAAATACTTCGAGTTCCACCAGAACGGATCAGATACTGACTTGGACGGCGGGTAATGTTAAAGGCTTGGAAGAAATCGTGACTCGGGCGGATGACTCATTGGAGTTTGCCTTGCCTTTAATAACCACGGCTTCCGCGGGGAGTGATTCTTTGGCTTTGAAGGCCACGGTTTTCGCCACCATTGAAGGCATCGGTGAAACCAAAATGAAGCGCACCATTCAGATGGCTCCCATGATATTCAAATTGCGTACGGATGCCGCCTTGAGTTCAGAAGTCAGATATTTTTCGGAAGAGGGCGCTCCGCTCGGATCCGGCCCTTTGCCTCCCAAGGTTGGGGAATCAACCGTTTATCGAGTCTCCTGGAATTTGAGTAAAAATATTCACGCCTTGAAAGATTTGGACGTGTCCGCTGTTTTGCCGCGTAATGTTTCTTTTGTGGGCGCGGTTACCAGTTCAGCCGGTGAATTGAATTTTGATAAAAATACACGTTTAGTTTCCTGGAAGCTGAATCGCATGCCCGATAATATCAGCTCGTCTTACATGGAGTTTGATATTGAGCTGACGCCCGTGGCCACGGATGACGGCAAGTTTGTGGACTTGATCGGCGACACCACCTTCCAGGCTTACGACGAAAATATCAAAGAAAACATTATTCAAGTCATCAAGCCCTTGAATACTGATTTGCAAAACGACGAAGGCGCTCAAGGCAAAGGAGTGGTGAGGAAATAGATATCAAATATTTAAATATAATATAAAAATAAATAAAATTTTTTGAGCACTCAAAATTTGTAATTTTATATTTGAAAATTAATAATTAAAAAAAGATCAATAGATCTTTTTTTGTTGGTCGGTATCAGTCCGCGGAGCATCAAGTCTTATGAATTAGAGGTTCACAAGAACTCAAAGATCGGAAGCAGATTTTCGAGGAGAGAGATTATCCCAACGATTAAGCCGGGATGAAAATTCGTTTCTCGTCTTCGAGCAGCTCCGCGGACTGATAACGGCCAATATATTCATGTTAATCGCAATACTTTGATTTGGCAATTCGCTTACCTCTTAGAGATTCCGTGCGAGACAGAAGCTCATTTGAGGCGAGCGTGTCGATGGGTCGGCCGCAGTCGCAAACGGACTTGACAACGCGCAATGGGGTTTTGGTCTTGGTATCGCTTTTCTGCGCTTTTTCGCTACCCATGATATTCTCCTCAATTCAAACCCGGAATACGCCGGGCCGGGGTGCAAATTTATGACCCCTCCTTGGTTAAGGAGGGGCACGCGGTGAATCGTGGTTTCCGAAGCGGGGATGATGCAGAAGAAACTTTTTCATGTAGCATGTAACTTGTAGCACGCAACAAAACAATGACAAGCTATTGTTATATGCTACATGCTATGTGCTACATGATTTTCCTCCTCTGCATGATTCCCGCTTCCAACCAAAAAGCGGCGGATTTCATGGAACTCTGAAAAGGAGAATTCGGTAAAATCTGCCGCCAATTATCGGTTTTTAGCTTATTTTAATACTTTAAGGCAGTATCAGCCCAACTCTCTCCTCAGAGTTTTTGGCTCTATCAAGCCCTCTATGCTTGGTAGAAACCGGTTAATCTTTTTAGGTACGGTTTGGTTATTTTGATGGTTTAATATATCACAATTTTAAGGTTTTGTCAAGCCTCTGTACGGTTAACCTCTAAGGGTGGCCAAGGTTAACTAAACATCCCTAATGCAACTCTTAAATATTCTGTCATCACAATACTTAAGGGTTGGGGAAAGCGAGCGCTTTCCCGGTGAAAGTTCAGGTTCAGTCGGCTTCATGCTCAATTCCTTGGGCGGTGGTCACAACAAAAGGTTCCATGTCCAGTCCGGTCCAAGTAATCCAACCGGCCTGCAACAAATCGTGCTGGCGCAGGCTAAGCACCAGTTCACGCACTTGTTTGGAATCGGCTTTGCCATGCCTGACACTTGGTCCTCCGTGGTTGGTCCGCATGATCATTTGTCGGCGGCCGGGCGGGGGAGCATGGCTATCCTCGGTCATATTGGCGATGAGCTTGAGTATGAAACGTCGGCGCATGAGAGCCTCCTTCCTGATATGGGCATCATAGCATGTAGCATGTAACATGTAACATATAGCATGTAACATGTAACATATTTTTATTGAGTATTTAATAAAAAAAGACACGCGAGTGGCGTGTCAAAGCTTGCCTGTGAGTTCGGCCCAGTTCTGCTTGGGTCGCAAGCGTTTGGAACCTTGAGCGCAGAGCGGACAGGTATCAGGCGCCCAGGTTTCTATATCATAATGTCGCAGATAGATGATGGGCGAACCTTCGAACTCATAGACTTTGGAGCGATGCACCAGGGTCAGGACAGCCGGGAAGAAGCGTAGCGGGTGAGCATGTCCGCGTCGCAATCCATCACGTACGGCTTGCAGGGTTCCGGTGGTGGTTACCAGTTCTTCGACCTGGAGAATGGGCTCCTGTTGCTCGATATCAAATCTCTTCCAGACTTGAGTCTTGTCCGGGCCTTTCTCCGTAAAGTCATGTTGAGCGCCGACCAGTTGAGCCAGGGCAAAAGACAGGGTAGCACCGGCATGGTCGGATCCGACCACCCACTCAAAATAGGGGATTTGCTTATCAGCCATGGATACCGTTTGATGCATGGCGCCGATGAGCTGGTCGAGTAATTGTTCGGCCAGGATGCTGCATAAGTTGGTGTAGCGCAGTACGCGCAGCACGTCCACAAATCCATTGCTACATTTACCACTGGTGAGTTCGGCGTGTGGTGCCTTCGGGTCTCCAGAGTGCAACCAGAGAGCATCACACTGTCTGAAGATGTGGTCGAAGTCCTCCGGTGTCAGAGTATGGCGCGTAAAGGCATGGGCCGAGAGGTCGCGCAATTCGGTCAGCGTCAGTGTCTGAATGTTTAGGTTGTCATTCATGTTATGCCTCACTATCCACGTAGCTGGTTGATGGCTGTATGCAGTTTGAGTGTTTCGCGCCTTGCGGCTTCGGCAAAGTCCGGGCCGTTTGAAGCATAGATTATTCCGCTCGAGCTGTTGATGATCAGGCCCTGTTGCCAGCTGTCCAGGCCGTTATTGATGACAGTCTGCAGATCGCCGCCTTGCTTGCCGATGCCCGGTACCAGGATGGGCAGGTCGCCCACCAACTGGCGTACCAGCCGCAGCTCTTTGGGGTAGGTGGCGCCTACCACCAGCGCGCAGTTGCCGTGCTTGTTCCAATGGTGAGCCACGCGCATGGCCACGACTTGGTAGAGCGGTATGAAGTAGACGGGCTGTCCATCTTGGGTTGTGACCTGCCATTCTCCCCACGTCATCAGATGTTCGTGCCGCAGATCTCGGAAACCATTCAACAAAACATCCAGCTCGTCGGAGGTTACGCGAGTCAACAGGTCCTGGAACTCGCCCGCGCCCCGGTTACTGGTACGGCACAGCACGACGATGCCCTTGTCGGTTCGTTCGAGGAAGGGCTTGTTCGCTTCTTCTCCCAGGTACGGGTTGATGGTGATCGCTTCGGCTTTCATCACATCAAACACGGCCTTGGCATACGCTTCGTTGGTGGCGCCGATGTCGCCGCGTTTGGCGTCCAGTATCACAGGTGATAGTGGAGCGTTGTACCGTAAGTATTCGACCGCGTGCAGAAGCGCCCGTGTACCCAAGCTGCTCATGGCCTCGTAGAAGGCGCTGTTCAGTTTGTAAGCACAGGTCAAGTCTTGAGTGGCATTGATGATGCCTATGTTGAAGTTCATGACCTGAGACAGACTGATGGCCTGTTTTTCCACGTCAGGTGGTCCCAACTTGGGCAATCTTTCAGCGTCCGAGTCCAGCCCCACGCAGACGAACTTACCCAGATCCCACTGCCGGCGCAATTTGTTGACGAATTCGCTGGTCATGCCTGTCTCCTTGTGAGGTGCGATTACACAGGTTGAGTGCAACTTGCGCCCATGATGTTGCATGCAGATGACTTTGTCAATCCATACCATCTCGACAAAAATCGGCATTTCCACTAGACTGCACCTATCAAAATCAATTATCAAATTAACAAATATAAAATATAAATTACAAAGTACACCCTATTTAATAATTTATATTTGAAATTTGTTAATTAGTTTAAGCGCCCTTAGCTCAGCTGGATAGAGCAGCAGCCTTCGAAGCTGACGGTCGAGGGTTCGAATCCCTCAGGGCGCACCACTCCCCGTCGCTCCACTTAGCGCTTTGCGCATTGTGAAGCTATGGGGAGTGTCCCTCGTAACTGAACCCAATGAAGCTTTATGCGAAGTTGGGTTAGTGGAGTGGGGCATCCCCCTTCGCATAAAGCTACGGGGGATTTTTCTTTACCTGAGGGATGTGAACGGAAAAGATCATAAAAAACAGACGGCTTAGGGGCCGTCGCAGGAAGCGGTGGCGCGAAGCTCGTATTGATTGATCCAACTTTGCAGTTGGTTGAGTTTCGCGATTTGTTCGTCGTCCGGAGCGGACTCTCCGGTTTCGATCCTTCGGTAGCCATCCACCGTCAGATTCAGTTTATCGGCCATATGCTCAACGCTCCAGCCGAGTTCCAGCCTGGCCCAGTGAAGCTCCAGCGCGAAGTCTAATGAAGGGTCTACTTCGGTTGTCCAGATTTCTTCATGGCTCTTCAGTGTCGGAAAAGGATAGTCGTATGGTTTGGCGATTCGATAGCCTCCGCTTAGCCGAGCCCGAATCCATTGGGCAAGGTAATCTCTGGCTGAACGCTTGATGAAGTCCGTTTCCGAATCCATTGGGCTCAAGGCTGAGAATTGCTTGAAAGAGCAGTGCACCAGGCACCCGGGAAAATCCGGGAAAATGGCCCTTTTTTCCGCTCGTGACCAAGGATACAATCATGGGATATTCCATGCTGCCTCCGTTTTTGTTTTGTTGCCGTAGATAAAGGCCTACCATTTTGCGTCTACTGCGTCAAGCCTCAGACTTGTTCCAGCGCTTGGCTTCCAAGCCGGCTTGGGCGGCCGCGATTTGGGCTTCTTGTTTGGAAGTTCCACTGCCTATGGCAATCAGATCTTTTTCCAAAAAGACGCCCACCGTGAATTCTTTATTGTGATCTGGCCCGGTTTCTTTAAGTACTTTGTAATTTGGGGTAACGCCTAAAAGTTCTTGGGCGGTTTCTTGAAACTTACTTTTAGGGTCGATGTAAAGCTGGTTCTTTAATATAAAAGGCAGATGGGAAAGAATGTGCTTTTTGATAAATTTGTCAGCTGCCAAATAACCCCCATCCAAATAAATGGCGCCGATGATTGACTCCATGGCATTAGCCAGAATATACATGCGCGCTTTGGAGTTTTTGTCTTTAGCCTCACCTTTGGATAACAGCAGGTATTCCTCGAACGATAATTGAGTGGCTATACTGGCCAAGGTTTTGGCGTTAACCAAAGAAGCACGCCAATTTGTGAGTTCACCCTCCGGGTTGGCGTAGTTTAAATACAGATATTCCGTGACCACTAATTCCAAAACCGCGTCGCCTAAAAATTCCAAACGTTCATTATGCTCAAACGGAAAATCGGAATGTTCGTTGAGATAAGATCTGTGAGTCAGAGCTTTTATTAAAAAATCTTTATTTTTAAATTCATAATCCAATCTCTCTTCAAGAGATTTGTAATCTAATTTCAGATCTTGACTCATATTCGCGAAACAACTGTGCGCGAACGTGGCTAACGAAGATGACTGACCTGATAAACCGGTTTATAGGTTTTCGGGTTCCGTGTGCTTCGCCAGACTCGTTCCGTGTGATTAATAATTAGTTTGGTTTAAGGTCATTGTTGGGATTAGCTATTGGTTTTTCCTCGGTTTTGGGCTTGTCCGCCGGCTTGCTTACGCCTTGTGCCTGCTGATCTCGGTAAACAGCACCCAAGACCCCGTTAACGAACTTGCCGGATGATTCACCGCCAAAAGTTTTCGCCAGCTCAATGGCTTCATTGATGGCTACTTTGGAAGGTATCTCGGGATCGTAAACCAATTCGTATATGCCCAGCCTAAGTACATTGCGGTCTATGGTGGTAATTCTTTCTATGGGCCAATCGGGCGCGAATTTGCCGATGGCCTGATCAATATCGGATTTATGATCCATGACGCCTTTGGTCAGGGCCAAGCAAAATAATCTCTCATCAAAATCCGGAGCGTATTCTTTTATATTACGGTCTATTATCTCCAGGGCATCCTGGGATTGCAGGTGATGAAAGTCCCATTCGTACAGCGACTGCAGAACGAGAGACCTGGCTAAATGGCGATTGGACATAGGGGAAAGGTGCGATAATTTTATGGTTGTTCATTAAGCTGAACCGGTTTTTTTGTTTTTAGCCAATAGTTTTTCCAGTTTCTTTTCTTTGCCTTTCACATGGATGGCATGGCCTCGGTAGCTGGTTGCTCCGGGCGCGGCTTTATGTGAAAGATGCGGCATCTGCGTGGCCGAATCCGTGGCGATTACTTTGTCTTTTAATGCAAAATGAGACGCGCGTCGGCGTTTATGAGAACTTGTTCTGCGATGACTGGGTAAGCTCATACAAGAATAACTGATTGAATTATCAGCCAATATTAACAAATAAGCCGGAATTTAGCAAGAGCTTAAAATTCCGGCTTAAGGGACTTATATAATTGATTTTTTGGCTTATATGATGGTTTTTTGGACGTAATTGGGATTGAATTCATGTAACTCTCCCGGGTCAAACCAGACTGCGATTTCCTGCTCAGCTTCTTCCGGGGTGCCTGAGGCGTGGATCAGGTTATAAATGCCGGCATTTATAACCTGATCCACGCCTCAGGCACCCCGGAAGAAGCTGAGCAGGAAATCGCAGTCTGGTTTGACCCGGGAGAGTTACATGAATTCAATCCCAATTACGTCCAAAAAACCATCATATAAGCCAAAAAATCAATTATATAAGTCCCTTAAGCCGGAATTTTAAGCTCTTGCTAAATTCCGGCTTATTTGTTAATATTGGCTGATAATTCAATCAGTTATTCTTGTATGAGCTTACCCAGTCATCGCAGAACAAGTTCTCATAAACGCCGACGCGCGTCTCATTTTGCATTAAAAGACAAAGTAATCGCCACGGATTCGGCCACGCAGATGCCGCATCTTTCACATAAAGCCGCGCCCGGAGCAACCAGCTACCGAGGCCATGCCATCCATGTGAAAGGCAAAGAAAAGAAACTGGAAAAACTATTGGCTAAAAACAAAAAAACCGGTTCAGCTTAATGAACAACCATAAAATTATCGCACCTTTCCCCTATGTCCAATCGCCATTTAGCCAGGTCTCTCGTTCTGCAGTCGCTGTACGAATGGGACTTTCATCACCTGCAATCCCAGGATGCCCTGGAGATAATAGACCGTAATATAAAAGAATACGCTCCGGATTTTGATGAGAGATTATTTTGCTTGGCCCTGACCAAAGGCGTCATGGATCATAAATCCGATATTGATCAGGCCATCGGCAAATTCGCGCCCGATTGGCCCATAGAAAGAATTACCACCATAGACCGCAATGTACTTAGGCTGGGCATATACGAATTGGTTTACGATCCCGAGATACCTTCCAAAGTAGCCATCAATGAAGCCATTGAGCTGGCGAAAACTTTTGGCGGTGAATCATCCGGCAAGTTCGTTAACGGGGTCTTGGGTGCTGTTTACCGAGATCAGCAGGCACAAGGCGTAAGCAAGCCGGCGGACAAGCCCAAAACCGAGGAAAAACCAATAGCTAATCCCAACAATGACCTTAAACCAAACTAATTATTAATCACACGGAACGAGTCTGGCGAAGCACACGGAACCCGAAAACCTATAAACCGGTTTATCAGGTCAGTCATCTTCGTTAGCCACGTTCGCGCACAGTTGTTTCGCGAATATGAGTCAAGATCTGAAATTAGATTACAAATCTCTTGAAGAGAGATTGGATTATGAATTTAAAAATAAAGATTTTTTAATAAAAGCTCTGACTCACAGATCTTATCTCAACGAACATTCCGATTTTCCGTTTGAGCATAATGAACGTTTGGAATTTTTAGGCGACGCGGTTTTGGAATTAGTGGTCACGGAATATCTGTATTTAAACTACGCCAACCCGGAGGGTGAACTCACAAATTGGCGTGCTTCTTTGGTTAACGCCAAAACCTTGGCCAGTATAGCCACTCAATTATCGTTCGAGGAATACCTGCTGTTATCCAAAGGTGAGGCTAAAGACAAAAACTCCAAAGCGCGCATGTATATTCTGGCTAATGCCATGGAGTCAATCATCGGCGCCATTTATTTGGATGGGGGTTATTTGGCAGCTGACAAATTTATCAAAAAGCACATTCTTTCCCATCTGCCTTTTATATTAAAGAACCAGCTTTACATCGACCCTAAAAGTAAGTTTCAAGAAACCGCCCAAGAACTTTTAGGCGTTACCCCAAATTACAAAGTACTTAAAGAAACCGGGCCAGATCACAATAAAGAATTCACGGTGGGCGTCTTTTTGGAAAAAGATCTGATTGCCATAGGCAGTGGAACTTCCAAACAAGAAGCCCAAATCGCGGCCGCCCAAGCCGGCTTGGAAGCCAAGCGCTGGAACAAGTCTGAGGCTTGACGCAGTAGACGCAAAATGGTAGGCCTTTATCTACGGCAACAAAACAAAAACGGAGGCAGCATGGAATATCCCATGATTGTATCCTTGGTCACGAGCGGAAAAAAGGGCCATTTTCCCGGATTTTCCCGGGTGCCTGGTGCACTGCTCTTTCAAGCAATTCTCAGCCTTGAGCCCAATGGATTCGGAAACGGACTTCATCAAGCGTTCAGCCAGAGATTACCTTGCCCAATGGATTCGGGCTCGGCTAAGCGGAGGCTATCGAATCGCCAAACCATACGACTATCCTTTTCCGACACTGAAGAGCCATGAAGAAATCTGGACAACCGAAGTAGACCCTTCATTAGACTTCGCGCTGGAGCTTCACTGGGCCAGGCTGGAACTCGGCTGGAGCGTTGAGCATATGGCCGATAAACTGAATCTGACGGTGGATGGCTACCGAAGGATCGAAACCGGAGAGTCCGCTCCGGACGACGAACAAATCGCGAAACTCAACCAACTGCAAAGTTGGATCAATCAATACGAGCTTCGCGCCACCGCTTCCTGCGACGGCCCCTAAGCCGTCTGTTTTTTATGATCTTTTCCGTTCACATCCCTCAGGTAAAGAAAAATCCCCCGTAGCTTTATGCGAAGGGGGATGCCCCACTCCACTAACCCAACTTCGCATAAAGCTTCATTGGGTTCAGTTACGAGGGACACTCCCCATAGCTTCACAATGCGCAAAGCGCTAAGTGGAGCGACGGGGAGTGGTGCGCCCTGAGGGATTCGAACCCTCGACCGTCAGCTTCGAAGGCTGCTGCTCTATCCAGCTGAGCTAAGGGCGCTTAAACTAATTAACAAATTTCAAATATAAATTATTAAATAGGGTGTACTTTGTAATTTATATTTTATATTTGTTAATTTGATAATTGATTTTGATAGGTGCAGTCTAGTGGAAATGCCGATTTTTGTCGAGATGGTATGGATTGACAAAGTCATCTGCATGCAACATCATGGGCGCAAGTTGCACTCAACCTGTGTAATCGCACCTCACAAGGAGACAGGCATGACCAGCGAATTCGTCAACAAATTGCGCCGGCAGTGGGATCTGGGTAAGTTCGTCTGCGTGGGGCTGGACTCGGACGCTGAAAGATTGCCCAAGTTGGGACCACCTGACGTGGAAAAACAGGCCATCAGTCTGTCTCAGGTCATGAACTTCAACATAGGCATCATCAATGCCACTCAAGACTTGACCTGTGCTTACAAACTGAACAGCGCCTTCTACGAGGCCATGAGCAGCTTGGGTACACGGGCGCTTCTGCACGCGGTCGAATACTTACGGTACAACGCTCCACTATCACCTGTGATACTGGACGCCAAACGCGGCGACATCGGCGCCACCAACGAAGCGTATGCCAAGGCCGTGTTTGATGTGATGAAAGCCGAAGCGATCACCATCAACCCGTACCTGGGAGAAGAAGCGAACAAGCCCTTCCTCGAACGAACCGACAAGGGCATCGTCGTGCTGTGCCGTACCAGTAACCGGGGCGCGGGCGAGTTCCAGGACCTGTTGACTCGCGTAACCTCCGACGAGCTGGATGTTTTGTTGAATGGTTTCCGAGATCTGCGGCACGAACATCTGATGACGTGGGGAGAATGGCAGGTCACAACCCAAGATGGACAGCCCGTCTACTTCATACCGCTCTACCAAGTCGTGGCCATGCGCGTGGCTCACCATTGGAACAAGCACGGCAACTGCGCGCTGGTGGTAGGCGCCACCTACCCCAAAGAGCTGCGGCTGGTACGCCAGTTGGTGGGCGACCTGCCCATCCTGGTACCGGGCATCGGCAAGCAAGGCGGCGATCTGCAGACTGTCATCAATAACGGCCTGGACAGCTGGCAACAGGGCCTGATCATCAACAGCTCGAGCGGAATAATCTATGCTTCAAACGGCCCGGACTTTGCCGAAGCCGCAAGGCGCGAAACACTCAAACTGCATACAGCCATCAACCAGCTACGTGGATAGTGAGGCATAACATGAATGACAACCTAAACATTCAGACACTGACGCTGACCGAATTGCGCGACCTCTCGGCCCATGCCTTTACGCGCCATACTCTGACACCGGAGGACTTCGACCACATCTTCAGACAGTGTGATGCTCTCTGGTTGCACTCTGGAGACCCGAAGGCACCACACGCCGAACTCACCAGTGGTAAATGTAGCAATGGATTTGTGGACGTGCTGCGCGTACTGCGCTACACCAACTTATGCAGCATCCTGGCCGAACAATTACTCGACCAGCTCATCGGCGCCATGCATCAAACGGTATCCATGGCTGATAAGCAAATCCCCTATTTTGAGTGGGTGGTCGGATCCGACCATGCCGGTGCTACCCTGTCTTTTGCCCTGGCTCAACTGGTCGGCGCTCAACATGACTTTACGGAGAAAGGCCCGGACAAGACTCAAGTCTGGAAGAGATTTGATATCGAGCAACAGGAGCCCATTCTCCAGGTCGAAGAACTGGTAACCACCACCGGAACCCTGCAAGCCGTACGTGATGGATTGCGACGCGGACATGCTCACCCGCTACGCTTCTTCCCGGCTGTCCTGACCCTGGTGCATCGCTCCAAAGTCTATGAGTTCGAAGGTTCGCCCATCATCTATCTGCGACATTATGATATAGAAACCTGGGCGCCTGATACCTGTCCGCTCTGCGCTCAAGGTTCCAAACGCTTGCGACCCAAGCAGAACTGGGCCGAACTCACAGGCAAGCTTTGACACGCCACTCGCGTGTCTTTTTTTATTAAATACTCAATAAAAATATGTTACATGTTACATGCTATATGTTACATGTTACATGCTACATGCTATGATGCCCATATCAGGAAGGAGGCTCTCATGCGCCGACGTTTCATACTCAAGCTCATCGCCAATATGACCGAGGATAGCCATGCTCCCCCGCCCGGCCGCCGACAAATGATCATGCGGACCAACCACGGAGGACCAAGTGTCAGGCATGGCAAAGCCGATTCCAAACAAGTGCGTGAACTGGTGCTTAGCCTGCGCCAGCACGATTTGTTGCAGGCCGGTTGGATTACTTGGACCGGACTGGACATGGAACCTTTTGTTGTGACCACCGCCCAAGGAATTGAGCATGAAGCCGACTGAACCTGAACTTTCACCGGGAAAGCGCTCGCTTTCCCCAACCCTTAAGTATTGTGATGACAGAATATTTAAGAGTTGCATTAGGGATGTTTAGTTAACCTTGGCCACCCTTAGAGGTTAACCGTACAGAGGCTTGACAAAACCTTAAAATTGTGATATATTAAACCATCAAAATAACCAAACCGTACCTAAAAAGATTAACCGGTTTCTACCAAGCATAGAGGGCTTGATAGAGCCAAAAACTCTGAGGAGAGAGTTGGGCTGATACTGCCTTAAAGTATTAAAATAAGCTAAAAACCGATAATTGGCGGCAGATTTTACCGAATTCTCCTTTTCAGAGTTCCATGAAATCCGCCGCTTTTTGGTTGGAAGCGGGAATCATGCAGAGGAGGAAAATCATGTAGCACATAGCATGTAGCATATAACAATAGCTTGTCATTGTTTTGTTGCGTGCTACAAGTTACATGCTACATGAAAAAGTTTCTTCTGCATCATCCCCGCTTCGGAAACCACGATTCACCGCGTGCCCCTCCTTAACCAAGGAGGGGTCATAAATTTGCACCCCGGCCCGGCGTATTCCGGGTTTGAATTGAGGAGAATATCATGGGTAGCGAAAAAGCGCAGAAAAGCGATACCAAGACCAAAACCCCATTGCGCGTTGTCAAGTCCGTTTGCGACTGCGGCCGACCCATCGACACGCTCGCCTCAAATGAGCTTCTGTCTCGCACGGAATCTCTAAGAGGTAAGCGAATTGCCAAATCAAAGTATTGCGATTAACATGAATATATTGGCCGTTATCAGTCCGCGGAGCTGCTCGAAGACGAGAAACGAATTTTCATCCCGGCTTAATCGTTGGGATAATCTCTCTCCTCGAAAATCTGCTTCCGATCTTTGAGTTCTTGTGAACCTCTAATTCATAAGACTTGATGCTCCGCGGACTGATACCGACCAACAAAAAAAGATCTATTGATCTTTTTTTAATTATTAATTTTCAAATATAAAATTACAAATTTTGAGTGCTCAAAAAATTTTATTTATTTTTATATTATATTTAAATATTTGATATCTATTTCCTCACCACTCCTTTGCCTTGAGCGCCTTCGTCGTTTTGCAAATCAGTATTCAAGGGCTTGATGACTTGAATAATGTTTTCTTTGATATTTTCGTCGTAAGCCTGGAAGGTGGTGTCGCCGATCAAGTCCACAAACTTGCCGTCATCCGTGGCCACGGGCGTCAGCTCAATATCAAACTCCATGTAAGACGAGCTGATATTATCGGGCATGCGATTCAGCTTCCAGGAAACTAAACGTGTATTTTTATCAAAATTCAATTCACCGGCTGAACTGGTAACCGCGCCCACAAAAGAAACATTACGCGGCAAAACAGCGGACACGTCCAAATCTTTCAAGGCGTGAATATTTTTACTCAAATTCCAGGAGACTCGATAAACGGTTGATTCCCCAACCTTGGGAGGCAAAGGGCCGGATCCGAGCGGAGCGCCCTCTTCCGAAAAATATCTGACTTCTGAACTCAAGGCGGCATCCGTACGCAATTTGAATATCATGGGAGCCATCTGAATGGTGCGCTTCATTTTGGTTTCACCGATGCCTTCAATGGTGGCGAAAACCGTGGCCTTCAAAGCCAAAGAATCACTCCCCGCGGAAGCCGTGGTTATTAAAGGCAAGGCAAACTCCAATGAGTCATCCGCCCGAGTCACGATTTCTTCCAAGCCTTTAACATTACCCGCCGTCCAAGTCAGTATCTGATCCGTTCTGGTGGAACTCGAAGTATTTTGATATTTATCCCAGTCTACCAAAGGCTGTTTAATGTATTTACCCGGTTCATTCAAATTTACCGTATCCAAATGCACGCTGATGGTTACATTTTTAAGCGACTCATCCGCCATGTTTTCATAACCGATGGCACACAATAACACTTCGCCATAGCCCACGCTTCTCTCGGCATGATCAGTGCCGTTAACCACCATCTTCAAAGACAGATCGCCGGCTAAAACCGGAAAAGAAGCTTCGGAAATTTGAGCCGGCATAAAAGCACCATCCCGGCTGACATTTCCGGCCCGGGCCTCCACGTGAGCCTGACCGCCAAAACCCGAAGCGAAAACACCGGACAAAATAATATCGGTTGAACTGCCGGCCTCCAAAGTCTCGAAATTTAAAATATAATTACGTCCATCAATTTTACCCAAAGCGCTTGACGTGCTGTTTAAAGAGAAACCTTCAGGCAATAAAATTCTAACCTCAATATTATCCAAAACATCTCTCCCCTTATTGGCCAGTTTGTACACAATGGTCGTGTTATCTCCGGGAACAGCTTTTTCCGGGGTTTGAATCGAACCCTCCAGGACCGTATCCGCATAAGAAATCTGCTTGGTGGACATGGTCTCAAAGTTGCTGGAATAACTCGAAGGGCGATAAGTGCCCACGGCCTGAACGGCCGATAAAGTGCCCAAAGAACCGGTAAATCTGCCCTTGACCGTAATCGTACCTCTTTGTTCGGCGGCCAAAGATCCGATCTTCCAGATTAGAACCTTGTCATTAATCTGCGGAGTCACGGAGGTCGGCACAAAATCGGCCGGAAAGTTAGCTCTTATTTCCACATTCAACAAAGGCTCACGTAAGGGATTCTGATAATTGATAAAATAAGTCGTCTCTTGCCCCAAAGAAATTTGATTGGGACCTTCTATGGTGATCACCAAGCCCTTGCCCGAAAAACCGCTGAATGATTTAAAAAACCAAAAACCCGACCAGGCCACCACACATAAAATCAACACGATCAGCGGAACAACCAAAGCCGCGATCAGCCAGCGGTAACTTTTCTTGGGTTCCAATTTGGTCAGATCAGGCAAATTATCATCCTCTCCGGAGGCGTAAATGGTACGCAAACTTTGTTCAACCTCTTTGTCGCGCTTAATGAAAGAATCTTTAACTCCGGAAAGTTTTTGCCAAGGAGTTTTTTTATCTTTCTTGTTCATGCTCCGTGTTTCTAGATAATAAGGAAGCTACGGCCTGGTCTCGGTCCCAAACACCCTTCCATCCCGCCGAAGCCTGCTGTGACGACGAACCGATCTGCCCGCGGGTCCAGATGGTTTGCCAGGGCGCAGCCAAACGCACCTCATGGTTTAAATCACGCACCTTGCCGGATTGAGAGGTTAAAAGCATCAGATAAGCACCCCGGGTTCTTTGCTCAACCGACTGACCGGCGCTTTCCTGCACCCGATCCATGATATCGTAAACCGTAAACGGCAGTTTATAACGCACAATTATTTCTTGTGTTTGACCGGGATCCAATTGCAGCCAACCCCCAAAAACCGTGCGGTCATCTTCGTCCGCTGTCCAGACACTGTTCATGGCCGGCTTGGAAGTATTTTCTATGACTAACAGATCGGCATCCGGCCTGTCCGTTTCCAAAACTTCTTTATACAAATCTGTGGCCGGCGGATCAAAACCTTGAGCGGCCAAAATTTCAGAACCCTTGGGCACGTAAATTCTAAGATACTGCACATTTCTGACGCCCCTGAACAACTCTCCTTTAACTCCCTGATGAACGCGGGTCAACCTGAACGTGTCGATAATACTGCCGTCAGTTTGAATTTCAGCCACATGATCCACGACCTCCTTGACGACTCCGTCTGTTTTTTGACCGGCAATATTAGCCCCGATAACCGCCAAAGAATCTCCGGCGGCGGACTTAAGTTTGCCCTGCCACCCAAAACGCTCCACCAATTCCTCTTCTTCGGGCCTGAACATGGCGATCTGAATATCCTTGGTTTCCAAAGCCTGACTGTCGGCCGAAGCCAAGGACAGCCACTGATTGGCATCAAAACCCTTGGATCTTTCCATGAGAACTTCAAATAAATCTCCGATAAATTTTTTAGGAGTATTAGCCTCTTTGTCATATTCCAGCTCCACCGCTTTTTGCGTTTCCAGCAAAAAATTTTCAGCGGTTATCACCTTGTTATATTCAGGCAGACTTACCGGCCCGGTCACTTCCAAAATCTTTTCCATGAAACCCGAGTTGACGGCAATCACTCCGTCAATGGTAGGCTGGCCGGACTTGCTCCAAAACCAACGGATCTTGAGGGCTGTTTTATAAAAATCAGGGAACCAGTTGGCATCTTGAAACTGCCAAAGAGAATTAATCAACTGCAAAGGTTTGGGAGGTAAAACCCTGGCCATGAGCTGGCCCTTTAAATCATAAGGGCCGCCTTTTGGTACTTTAATGGACGTTATCCTGCCATTCTCTAAGCTTATTTCAGCCAAAGACCCCATAAATCCGCCCGTGGGCCGCAGTTCGGTTTGATTTTGAAAAATCAATAAATAATTACGACTCTCATTTTTTCCTAAAAATGCGGTCAAGGCCTCCGTAATGATAGCCAATTCACGGACAGACTCTTTGGCCTGACCTATTTTATCCGGTAATAATTTGGCATTTTCTTTTTGCTCTTCAGGTATGGAAGAGATATCTATTTTTTGGGCCGCGTTTTGAGCGTCGGTCAATAAGGGCAAAGCTCCCAAAGAATAAGTCCTCATGACCTCCAGTCTTTCCATCAAACTCCTGTCAGGATCATCAAATACCTTGCCAAAACCCATGGCTAACAACTGACCGGCTTGGCTCATTTTGTTGCCCACTTCAAGCAAAGAACGCGCGCTGCGATATTGTTTTGGCACTACGGCCGCGGCGCCTACGGCCAAAAAACGTGACTCATCCAGCAAACGATCCGCTTCTTTAAACTTGGCCGATGCCTGATGCAGCTGTTGTAAAGAAACATTCAAATCCATGGCCTGCAAACCGCTCAAAGATTCCACCGCCTCTCTGCCTTGTGATTCAAATTCACCTTTCTCGTCAGTCATGCCCCGATAGACCACCAAGGCCTGTGCCGGCAAAGTTATCAAAAAAATCAGCACCAAAAAACCAACCGCTGTTTTGCCATAAGAAAAACTTTTTCCTGACACGACTTCTTCGGCCGCCTCGGCATACTCACGCTCCAGTTTGGGAATTATGATTTTTTGCTGTCTATCGATGTACTCCGCCTCTTTAATAAAAAATCGTTTAAATTTACGCGCTATACGGCCGGCACCGCGCGCCAAAAGACGTCCGTTCAAGGCCATAACAGACCAAGCCGAAGGTTTATTTGCCTGACTTCGTAAATCAACCGGAGCAACCTTGGAGCGCAAGGCGGCTTCGGACAATGATTGGTAAGAACCGTTTTTGTTGGCGGCCAAAGAATCATGATAAGCCGTCTGATCAGCCAAATGAACTCTTTCTTGAACTGTGTGCTCGGGCGCCAAGACACACTCTCGCAAAGAAATAACAAAAGGACTCCGATTATGATTCTTTCGTTTTATACTCACTAAACACTCTTCCGGCGACTCATGCCTTTTAACCACACAAGCCACGGACTCCATATCCAAACATTCGACATTATCCTCAACGTTCGAAGTAATGGTTGACCTGAAAACGGCCGCTCTGTCTTTTTTAGCAATTTGCGGCTTGCGATGAAAAGCTCTTTTTTTCAGGCCGCGCGGGGTTGATAAAACAGCCCCGTCGCGTTCCAGCACTGAAAAGATTTTAGATTCAAAATCATTCGTTCCCGCAGGAACGACCTCCTTTTTGATGGAATATTTATTGCTTTCCTCTTTGTCCATGCCTCCTTAGCCCAAAGCGACTAATCGGTAAGTATCCAAGGTTATCTCGGCCACCTTTTTCCATGAGTGTTTCACGGCTAATTCCGGGCCGGCTTGTTTAGCTTGTTCATGATAATAACCATGGTTATCCACCACCGCTTTGATAGCTCTAATCATATCATCCTTGGAGCCATTTTTAAAGTAGACAACGCCCTTTTTTCCTAAAACCTCGGGCATGGACGCGGCATCGGAACTGACCACCGGACAACCGGAGGCCAAAGCTTCAAGCGGAGGCAGTCCAAAACCTTCAAAACTTGAAGGAAAAACCGTAATCATGGCGCCTTTATACCATGTTCTCAAAGCACTGTCGGACACCCGGCCCAAAAAATTAACTTTTTGTTCATCAAAAGAAAATTTTCGCTGATAATGAATCATGAATCGGTCCAACTCACCTACGATTTTAAGTTTAAGTCCGGGATAAATACTGGACAAACTTTTCCAAGCCTCAAGTAACAGATCCAACTTTTTATGAGGATAGGCGCTGCCAACGTACAAAAGATAACCGGATATGCCCTCGACCTCTTCCGATTTGGACCAAACTGAATTTTCAGTCGAACCACCCGAATGTGAATTAAAGATATGGTCAATCCCCTCACCTGTAACCATCACTTTATCGGCCACTCCAGGGAAAAAAGTCAACAAATCATTTTTTGTAAACTCCGTGGGCACGCAAATGGCCCGCGCCTTTTTTACAGCTCCATCCAGCACCAGTTCATAACCCGCCTGTTTTATCAATCTGACCGGCCAAGATCTCCGGCTGGAATGGGCGCTGGCCGGATAATGTTTCAACAGCAAGTCATGGATGGTTACAACCAACGGACCTTTATAAATATAAGGCACGTTCCAGTGAGGAAAATGAACCACATCTGATTTGATATTTTTGATAATTCCGGGCAAAGCCAATTGCTCACGCCAGCTATACCAAGGAATATCAGCTGTCACGATTTGAATATTGGAAAAATTTTCAGTTAATCTCGGCAAGGAATGTCTAGTCAACAGCGAATAAGTATTTTGAGGCTCGACTTGAGCCATAGCCTTAATCAGCTCTTCGGTGTAACGGCCGATGCCCCTGGTATTTTCAGGCCCGATCATTCTGGCATCAATGGCGATTCTCATATGTTTCACTGCCTACTTTTTTCTTTAAAACAGCCCGTCTAAAATAGAAAACCAAAACCGCGCCCACAAAAATCAACAACATGGCGCCGACTCTGCCGGGCCAGGCCCCCAAAACCTTCCAAGCATGCCCAAAAAAATATCCCAACAAAACGTAAAAAACGCCCCATAAAAAAGCACTGGTTACATTCCAAAAGAAAAACGCTTTAATCGGCATGCGAGACAAACCGGCAACAAAAGGAATTAAGGGGCGCAACGGGCCGATGAAACGGCCGAAAAACACACTTTTTCCGCCATGCTTATTGAAAAATTTCTTAGCCAAATCCAAATGCGCCAGCTCAAAAATTTTTTCTTCATATTTAAAATATCTCAAACCTCTAAGACCCAGCCAGTAACTAAAAACATCGCCCAAAACTGCGCCTATAAAAGACAGAAAAATCAACAACTTGATATCAAACAAACCTTCGGAGGCCAAAAGACCAAGAACAATCGTGATGGTGGTTCCGGGTACGAGCATGCCCACCACAGCCAAAGATTCGAGGCAGGAGAAAATCAAAATAAGCCAATAGCCCCAAGCTTGGTATTGATTGGCATATTCCAATAAATAATCAAAACTATGCATACTCCCCCGTCCCTTGCCACGCAACCGAACGATTATCAGCGTATATCAAACACCATGATATTTCAATCCAGGAAGACCGGCCGTTTCAAACACGGCCAACCGTCAAATTATTGGCATCTAAAACAACAAAACTCCGGTTTAAGGAGTTTGTGGCTGGAGCGGGCAACGGGAATCGAACCCGTCTCCACAGCTTGGAAGGCTGTTATAATAGCCACTATACGATGCCCGCTAATTGTCTAAGCCAGCGTCTTGATTCAGAATCACCGTTGCCGTGACCATGACGCGGATAGTATAACCGCAACCCCAAAACCTTGTCCAGCCTCGAATCGACAGCTCGACAAACACGCGCTGTTCAGCTATCATGGGTCAACTTCGGGCCATGGCGCAGTTGGCTAGCGCGCCTGCTTTGGGAGCAGGAGGCCGTGGGTTCGAGTCCCACTGGCCCGACCATAAACCCCCTTCGCGTAAAGCTTCGGGGGTTTTTGTTTTCACGAGACATACAATCCACTAAACGCATAAAAGGAAAGCAAAATGCAATTTAGAAATAATAAAAACTCCCGAGGGAGTTTTTATGGTGCCGAGGGCGAGGATTGAACTCGCGACGCAAGGATTTTCAGTCCTTCGCTCTACCACTGAGCTACCTCGGCAAACCGTGATTATCGTCTTTTTCTTTGCCCATTAATTTGGCATCCAAAGGACCAAAAATGGCCAACAAGGCAAACACTATCAAAGTAGTTATCAATGCGGCCATGTAAAAACCCAAACCGCAGGCAATGCCTATGCCGGCCACCACCCACATGGTGGCTGCCGTGGTCAAGCCGCGGACAGAGCCCTTGGCCTGAATAATAGCGCCGGCTCCCAAGAAACCAACCCCCTGAACAACCACGGAAGCTATGCGCGTAGGATCGGTCACGGCCGGATACATGGCCATGATATAAATCCCTCCCAAAGACATTAAGCAAGAACCCAAGCCAATCAAAGCATTAGTTCTCACGCCGGCCGGTTTTTTGCGCATTTCTCTCTCTATGCCAATCAACCCGGTCAATATGGCCGCCAGCAATAATCGCCACACTATTTGAGTCAAGGTAAGTTCCATGTGTCGGCCATTATGATAAATTGACATTAGCCTCTTGTCAAATCCAAGAACATCGGGTAATCTATGCGCAAAATTAAATCAATGACTATTCGATCTTGATTTATCAGACAAAAGACGATTCCGGCACTAGACCTAATTAGGGGCGTGTAGCTCAGTTGGTTAGAGCGTTACACTGATAATGTAAAGGTCCCTGGTTCAAATCCAGGCACGCGCACCAAAATTCCCCGTCGCATAAAGCGACGGGGAATTTTGTTTAAATGCCTCGCACAAAATATGACGCTTAAACAAAATCCCCCGCAACGGGGGATTTTGTTGTTTAAATATTTACGATTATTCATCCGTGTTATCTTCGGCCTCCAAATTATAACCAACAATAATCGCGGTCTTCATCCCCTCATCCTCTTGGGCTGAAATACTAAGCGTCATTCTTTCTTGTCCATTGGAATAAGAACGAGTTTCCATGCCTTCAAAAGACCAGCTCTGATCTTCCTGCCAATCATTGCCCGACATCTTGTCTTCATACCAAGCCAGAACCTTGGCCATCTCATCTTCCGTGCCCATGGTCAAGGTCGCGTTCTTGTCCTCACTGCCGGAAATCATGATGCCTTTTATTTTGGCATCCGGATACAAGGGAACACTCTTCGGAAAATTATCCGGAACTTTCAAATCCTCTCCATATGCCACTTCGTTGCCGGTTTTATTGTCTTTAAAACGGACTTCTTCCCCATCTTTGTCAACATCCACCTGACCGCCTGTTACACCGCCCAAAATACCCTCGGTTACTTTTTCGCTGATTTTATCATTTATTTTATCTTCGGCTTTTTGAAAAGGGTTGCAACCAAACCCAAAAAATACCAAAGCCGTCAAACTGACGAACAGCACGGAACCGACAACTTTCTTGCTCATAATTACAATTACGAAAGATTCAATTTGCAATTTTTACCAACTAAATCTTCCTTTTAAAAGTTAATAATCACTATAGATTATATCAATATCTTTCAAAACGCAATTTTCCGGCCAAATCCACGCCTTGCGATAATAGAATATTCCTAACTTCATCCATGTAGGGTTGAGGACCGCACATGGCGTAATCATAATCCGCAAAATTATTGATATATTTGGAACATTGTTGCTCGTTCAATCGGCCGGATTCTCCATGCCAGCCGGCCGGACTCTCTCGAGTTAAAATCGGAATGTATTTGAAATTGGGATATTTTGCCGATAACTCGGAAAATTCCGCATGATACATTAAATCCGTCAAATAACTGCCCGAATAAAAAAGTACTAAATTTTGATTCAAACCGGTCAGCAAACTTTCTCGTATTTGAGATCTGATCGGCGTAACCCCTACTCCGCCCGCAAAAAACACGGTTCCGGAACTGTCTTTTTTTAACACAAAAGTTCCGTACGGGCCCTGCACTCCATACATGTCGCCCAATTCAGCGCCATGCAAACCGCTCGATATCTCTCCTTGAGCCTTGACTCCCAATTCAAGTTTCAAGCTCGATTCGCAGGGAGCCGAAGCTATGGAAAACGCCCGCGCCCTCTTGGCCTGATCTCCTTTGCTTAGAGCCTGCAACATGATGAACTGGCCGGCTTGAAAAACAAAGACTCTCTCGCCGTCAGCCGGTTCCAAAATAACACGGCACAAATCCGGGCTGACGCAGGTTTTTTTTATAACTCGGAAATTTCTGATGGGTTGCATATGGATTATTTATAATCTAAACAGGTCAGACAGTGCAAGGCTAGAGGCGGCGAAGACAATCAAATTTGAAATTAAAAATAAGATTTTAATAATTCATCTTGCTGTAATTGTTTAACATTCTTTTTGTACTGTGTCCAAAAAGCAGGATGATGGATCAGGCGCACCAAACGAAACCATTTTCTGTATAATCTGGGAGGCTGTTGGTGATGAGCTAATTCATGCGCGATAACCCGCAAAATCGCGTCCATTTTACGAGGTTTCATAGTACGCGGCGTGTATAGGTCGATGGTCACGAGTTTAACGCCAATGCGCGTGTACCCGTACGCGAACGATCTCAACTTTCCGGTACCGCGGACACGGCGGCGGAGAGGACGCAGCTCAAAGCCGGGCAAATTCAAAACCGCCAAAGTTCTTTTAAAGAGATGTTCGACCAGCGCTTCGTGACGGGGATCTACAATATCGGACATAAAGTAATTTTGAAAGACACCCTGGGTCTCCAATCAATTTCCGGTTGCCCGAAAACCATTTTTAAGTTCATCCGCGTAGCGCCGCAAAACATCTTTAACCGCCTCTTCGGTGGACCGCATCTGAATACCGAATTCGGAGAGCCTGGTGTTGGCCAGAATATTGGTAGATCTTTTCTTGACGGCCAAGCCTTGAGACACTAAATCGTCTTCGGATATCCAGTCATTGACGTGATTCGGATCTACAATTTCCCGATACCAGCGCATCAGATCGCGATAAGCCAAGGGCTCGGGATTAACCGCGTGAAAAACCCCGGTCGCCCTTTTTTCCATAATTTGAAACAACGCGCTCATTAAATCATCCATAACCGTGACCGAATTGCGCACATCCAGCACTTTGGGATAAGAGGCTAACTTGGTAATGGTGTTTTTAGGCGATGGTTCGTGATCCAATGGCAAACGCAACCTGACCACGGCTACGTTTGGCATGGGTCCTAAAACCAAATCCGCGGCCGCTTTAGTCTTCGAGTAATAGGCTACGGGGTTGGGATTATCACTTTCCAGCCAACCTTTTGGATCGGGTGAATCTCCGTAAAAAATACAGCCGCTGCCCAAATGCGTTAAGTGAATCCCCCTTTCAGCGCAAGCCTGAGCCAGCATAATGGGAAACATGGTGTTGCCAACCGCAGTTTCCACCTGATGATCTTCACACCAATCCACGTTAGGCTGGCCGGTTATGCCGGCCGCGTTAAACACATTATCAGGCTCTTCAAAATCCAAAATTTCCCCTATTTCACCGGGATTGGTAGTAATAACAGTGGACATTCTGGCTTCCGGGTGAGCTTGTAAAAATTTATTGCCTATCCAGCCATTGCCGAAAATTAAAATTGACATGAACACATCATCTCTTGACTGAAAGCCTGCGTCAAGCATGGTTTTATGCTACATTTATGACATATGAAAAAATTATCATTCATGGCAGGCGCCTTGGTTTTAGGCCTTTATTTAATGCCAAATTCCACCGCCGCCCTCTCACCCATTCCCCTCGACCCGATTAAACCGATTGACCCAAACGCCGTTCCGGTTGAAACCGGCATCAAAATTCCAAACATAGACCCGCAGATTGTTTTTGATCCGATCTTGATACCCGACGAACCGGAAATAGATCTGGGTAATTTAAAACCCATTCCCCTAGAACCGATCGTAATTCCACCCGAATTTTTTAAAGGACCTGAAATTTCCAATGTTCAAGTGTCTTCTGACGGAGAAATCATCCAAGTAACTTGGAACACAAGCAAAGCGGCTACCAGCAAAGTAGTTTATGGCCCAACTCAAGCTTACAACAAAGCCCTGGAAGACCTGAATTTAAAAACCAGCCACGCTTTTGTTTTTCCGGTAACCGCCGGCACTTGGCACCTGCAAGTGTCATCTCAAGATTCACTCAAAAAAGAAACTAAAAGCGCAGATATTTTGGTAGTGGTCGCAGAAGCCCAACAAGAACCGTCTGCAACCGAAGAAGAAATAGTCGGCTCCGCGGAACCGACGGCTGACAGTCCATCCGAAATCGTACCGGTGGCCGCGCAAGATGACGCGGTGGCCGCAACGGCCTCAGACCTGCCTCTGCCACCGCAGGCCGAAGCCAAACCTGTGCTGACAACCATGGAAATAATTTTTGGCGGATTAGCCCTGTTACTGGCCGGCGCCCTGATCGGAATACTGATAAACAGATCCAAGCCAAAAGCCAAGCAAGAATAACTCCGAATTTAAAAATCGTCCGCTTAAACGGACGATTTTTTTACACCCAGAGGAACCCACTTGGCCGATTTATGACCATTGGATAATCTATCATTATGACAAACCATGAATTGCCTGTCTGGGATCTATCAGAACTGTATTCCGGTTTTGAAGATCCGCAAATACAGACCGACCTGAAGACCATGGCTGAAATCAGATCCAAGCTGATCGGCTTGCATGCCAAACTAAAAACCGAACCCATAAATCCGGCGGCCTGGCTTCAGTCTTTTGCCTGGTATAACACTCACGCGGAATTGTCCCATAAAATCGTTAACTACGCGCGTTTACGCACGGATGAAGACACGGGCAATCAAACAGCCGGCGCCTTCATGCAAAGAATGCAACAGTTGCTGGCTCAAGCCGAGGCTGAATTGACTTTCTTCCCTCTCTTGGTATCAGATCTTAAAACTGAAGATATCCAAACACTATCAAGCGATCCTTCAACATCAAACTATCAAGAATATATCCGCAACACCGTCAGGTTAAAATCTCATCTTCTGTCGGAAAAAGAAGAAAAACTATTGACCCTGACCATGCAGCGCGAACGAGAAGCCTGGATGCTGTTTGAAAACCAACTGTCAACCAGAATGCCATACGGCAGTTTGGTGATAGAAGAAAAACCCGCCGCTTTAAACGCTTCTTTGATCAACACCCTGCTTGAAAGCCGCGATCCGGAACTAAGAACTCAAGCCTATGCCAGACGCTGCCGAGCTTTTGAAAAAGAAAATGAAAATTTGAGCTTTGCCTACCAGCAGCAAGTACGCAATGTTTTGACCGAAAAAAATCTTAGAGCGTACGGCCATATTTTGGAGAACGTGGCGGATAACGATGATATTTCTCCGGGCCTAATCCCGATATTGATAAAAAAAGTTGATGAACAACAGCCCGTATTTAAAAAATTCTTTCAATGGAAGGCCAAAAAATTAAATCAAAACACTCTCAAGGCTGAAGACATTTCCGCTCCTCTGCCCGATGAACAAGAACAAAAAATATCGTGGAGCCGGGCGGTTGATTTGACTTTGAACGGTTATCAGAGACTGGGGCCGGACTTTAAAAAACTGGCACAGAATTTTTTCTCAAAACCCTGGATCCATGCCTCTCCGGACAGCAGAAAATACACGGGCGCCTACTGCATGTATGCGGCCGAGCATCCATATTTATTGGTCAACTATCACGGCAAGCTGACTGACGTTTCAACTCTGGCCCACGAAACCGGCCACGGAATCCATGGTTTGCTTTTTAAAGACCACAAACTGCTTCAACGTCATCCGGGATTGATTCTGGCCGAAACCGCCTCCCAGCTGGGAGAGCTGATGCTGCTCGAAGAACTTAAAAGCCAAGACCAGGCCCTCTATCGCAGCGCCCTGCGCAACTTCTTAACTCATTCCATGAACGCTATTTTTCAGCAGACGCTGATCACCAAGTTTGAACTGCATGCTTTTACTCAGGCGGAAAAAACCGGCCTGACCGGAGATGGATTGTCCGCCAAATGGCTGGAACTCAAACGCGAACTGGGCCGTGATTCAATTGAGTATCCTGATATGGAAAAATGGACCTGGGCCCGCATCAGCCATATTTATTTTCATCCATTTTATTGCTATTCCTACGCCCTGAGTCTTTTGTTGGTTTTGGCGCTGGCCCAGCAATACAGTCAAGATACATCCGATTTTGCCGTGAGATTCAAGCGCTTGCTGACAGCCGGCGGGACGGTCAAAGCTCAAGACATACTGGCGGCAACCATGAATTTTGATTTGGATCAAGGAAGCTTTATAGATCCGGGCTTCGTTTACTTTAACCGCTTGGTGGACGAGTGCGTCAAAGATGTATGAAAAATCCAGACGCCCGCCCGCATCCCGCCCGACAGGATTTAAGACGAGTCGGCGTGGACGAAGCCGGACGAGGCCCGGTGATCGGACCCATGGTCATTGCCATTTGCGCTTTAACCAACAAAGACAAGTATTGGTGCGCCAAGCACAATGTCACGGACAGCAAACTGATCGCGCCGGACAAAAGAGACAAGTTGGCCGACGCCCTGAAACAAAGATGCTGGCACGCCACGGCCGTCATTCATCCTCCGGAAATAGATGAAGCGGTACGAGACAGAAAGGTGACTTTAAACGGCCTGGAAATCAAACACATGGCCGAGTTAATCAAACTTTTTTATCAAGCGCACCCGGAAACTCCGGCCGAAATCATGATCGATGCTCCGGTGCGTAAAACCATGCCTTTCAGAAGACTTTTAGCCTATTTGTCCTCTTGGCCGGATATCAATACACTAAAAGCTGAAAATCGAGCCGACCTGTCTTATCGCCACGTGGGCGCAGCCAGTATTATCGCCAAAGCCCAAAGAGAACTTTTTATGCGTGAGTTGCGGGATAAACTGAAGCAAGATATCGGCTGCGGTTATGCGCACGACCCTTTGTCCGTCGCTTATGTCAAATCAGCCAAACCCGGAGACCCGCTTGTGCGCTGGTCATGGATGACCTGCGGACAGCATACGGTGCCCGAGGATCATATGAATACCTTGCTCTAAACACTCTTGATAAAAAAGAATTTTCCATGTAAATTGTCGTCAGCCGAAAAATCACGGGCGCTTAGCTCAGCGGTAGAGCAGATGTCTTATACACATCGGGTCGTAGGTTCAAATCCTACAGCGCCCACCACTCCCCGTCGCTCCACTTATTAGCGCTTTGCGCGTCGTGAAGCTATGGGGAGTGTCCCTCGCAGTTGAACCCATCGAAGCTTTATGCGAAGTTGGGTTAATGGCTTGGTAAGTCCCCCTACATACTAAAGATATGGGGGATTTTTGTTGCGTTAATAAAAAATAGAGCCGGGAGGCGGCTCGAGAAAAGGAGGCGGACGACAAGAGCTTTAGGCTGTCGTGATGGAAAAACGAACATTAATGGAAGGGAACCGGCCAACCAGACCCATGATAGCCTTGATTACCAATTCCTTCTCGGTCTTATCCCAATGGACAGAAACCGATTCGTTGTTCCAAGCTTCCAGCAGCCGTCTGGCTTGGCACATGGTGAGATCATGAAGTTGAGAGTGCCTTGCTAAAGCCACGGCCGACCGAGCCAACTGCTCACAATCATCACCTTTGTTCATGCCGACCTCCTAGCAGTCATTGCTCGGGGTTAACTTGTCGATAGCCCAAAATACAAGATATCAGACACGCTGTCAATAGGCTTGACAGAATCAACAAACCTCTTTATGCTCAGAATCATCTTCATTGGCCAATTTTGGCCCAAGAACAATGTCGGAGGTTCGAATGGGTATGTCAGGGATGGGGCGTCGAGTCGACCGTGCTTCGAATGGCAGTCTGCAGACCAGTCAAGAGTTGAGGCGAACCGCCCAACAAGATCTAAACGACGCAGGTGCCAATCATCCTGCAGAACAACCATTCGCAGAGAAAGAAAGACCTTCTTTCGCTTTCGCCAAGCTAGGCGACAAGCTGGGCGACCAGCTGAAGATGCTCCGGAGGGGATAACATCACCTTCGTGCACTCGGCCTTCCCGGCCGCTCCGGGAGGCTGTTTTTTTTAAGTGAATTACGGTAACCTATCAACATATGAAAAATACTTGGTCAGTGGATGAATGGTCGGCCGGGCAGCGCCTGGATATTTTTTTAGCCGAACAAATACCTGATTTGACCAGAAGTGCTCTGGCTAAAAAAATAAAAAACGGCGAATTTTTCATTGACGGTAAAAAAACAGCCGTACATACTTTCTTGAAAGCCGGACAAAAAATTAATCGCCGTCCAAGAACAGACTCGCCCGAACAGCAAGCCGAAAAACAAACTCGATCCCCCATGCATCTGCCCAAGCTGGAAAAAATGGTCGTTCACCAAACAAAGGACTGGATATTGATTAATAAACCGGCCGGTCTGCTGGTGCACCCGGATGCCAAACACCCGGACGGGACCCTGGTCGATATTCTGCTCAAAAAATATCCTTCCATGGCCAAAATCGGCGAAGACCCCCAAAGACCGGGCATTGTGCATCGCCTGGATCGAGATGTGAGCGGACTGATGGTGGTTGCCAAAACGCAAAAAGCCTTCGATGACCTGAAACAACAATTTGCACAAAGGAAAACTCAAAAAAGCTATATAGCCTTGGTGCATGGCCGACCGCCCAAAGAGCAGGGAGAGATTAAATTTAAAATCGCGCGTTCAAAATCCAAACCGCGCATGGCCGCCCGTCCGTCTCACGAAACCGAAGGCCAGGTTGCTTGGACGCACTACAAAGTATTGAAAACACTGAAAAATTACTCTCTGCTTGAATTGGATATTTTTTCAGGACGCACACATCAGATAAGAGCTCATTTGTTTGCCATCGGATGCCCGGTGGTTGGAGACACTTTATACACCGAAAAAAATCCGAAAAAAAACAGCCTTAAATCCCAAGGCAGAATAATGCTGCAAAGCATTAAGTTATCCTTCACGGATCCGGCTACGCAAGAAGTCTTGCATTTTTCCATTGCACCGGATCAAACATTCAATGATCTGGTCCACAAAATAACCAAATAACTTGACTATGATTGTTACGATTTCCGGCATGCCCGGTTCCGGTAAAACCACGGTGGGTAAAATAATAGCCGAAAAATTAAATTATAATTTTTTTTCAGCCGGTGAATTAAGAGGAAAAATCGCTCTTGACAGAGGGCTGACCTTGGACGAATTAAACCGTCTGGGAGAAACCGACAAGACAACAGATACCACGGTTGATGAATATCAAAAAAAACTGGGTCAAGAAAATGACAATTTTGTCATTGAGGGACGTCTTTCTTGGTTGTTTATTCCCAATTCATACAAAATATTTTTAGACTGCGATTCAAAAACCGCCGCCGACCGTCTGATTAAATCCCGGGAGCAAAGACCGGATGAATCACTGCCTGCCGATCCGGAAAAAGTCAGGGACATAATTGAAAAAAGAGTTCAGTCCGATACCAAAAGGTACAGTGCGTTTTACAACGTGGATTATAAGGACCCTAAACACTATGATTTGGTGCTTGACACGGCCGAGTTAAAAAGCGCTAACCAAACGGCAGATTTGGTTCTTAAAGCCCTGCGGACCAGACTTGACTCCCAAGCCTGATTCGGGTAACATGCCCCCATTATCTATGTCTGCATCCAATTTACAAGAAATCGCCCCCACAGAGGTGAAATCCGGCATGAACATCAAAGTTCACCAAAAAATCCGTGAAAAAAACCCCAAGGGCGAAGAAAAAGAACGCATTCAGGTCTATGAAGGCCTGGTAATTAATGTCCGCGGTTCAAAAAACCACAAGACCATGACCGTCCGCAAAATCAGCAACGGCGTGGGCGTGGAAAAAATATTCCCTCTCACCTTGCCGTCCATTGCCAAAGTGGAATTGGTTAACCAGCTTAAAACCCGCCGTAAAGTTTTGAATTTTGTGCGCACCAGCAAAAAGAAGCTTAAAGAGCTGAAGCCCAAAGTCAAACAAGCGGCTTCAGCGCCAAAAGCAACAACTAAAGAAGAGACGGCTAAAACCGAATAAATAAAAACTCCGTGAATATCACGGAGTTTTTATTTAGAATCCCCTGTCTTTATCAATGGTTGAAAATTTATTGGCTATGGTTTCGGCCATAAAATCGAGCGCGTTTTCAATCGGCGGGCCAAAACTGTAATTTACATAGAAACTTTCATTGATGTCGTCAACCTTATAGATCCAGTCCGGACCGTATATACCCCTGGCGATATTCTCACTTTTTATCCAACGTAATTCACCGGCTTTATAAACCGCGTACACTTTATCATCGGTTTGAAATTTAACAGGCTTCACGCCCGGACGATAAGTTAAATTACCGCCAATGGGTATTTTGGACATGTCTTCCAGAGATAAGACCCTGACGTTATCAAAAGACGTATACCAAGTGAAATAGACTTTTTCATTCGGAAAGACATAACGCCGTCCGTTTGACGCGTAATAATAAACCGCTGAATCCGAATAAGTGTTTTCATCATTATCACTGGGTATTTTTATCAAACTGCCGGGCGCTAAACCCACATCCAAACCATTGACAAAACTCACGCCCACCTGCTTGGAAGTTTTTTGACCTTCCACTTCCACCATAATGGTGGTGGTTCCGTTTCTCAATGAACGAACCAAGAATTCAGCCGAACCAAAGCCATTGGTCGTGGCTTCAGCGGGCGTTATTTCGTCCAAAGTGCCTCTCGAGGAAGTCAGGCGAACCATGGCTCCGGAAGCCGCCAAATAATTTGGTGTTTTGACACTGACCCTGATAATCGTTTGATCGATACCGTCGGCCGTTACCGTAGCCTTGGACGAGCGCAAAGTGACCGTATTCAAATCCACACTGACAGCTTGAACGGCTAAAGGACTGATAAATAAAACAGCTAGACCGATAAGTAACTTTAATTTCATACGGCCGTATTATAACTGAAAAAATCAGAAATATAAAGCGGGGTTTATCCCCGCTTATCACTCGTTATTTCAGCACATCCTTTAAATACTTGGCCGTCACGCTCTTTTTTTGCTTGACTATTTCTTCGGGCGTACCTTCGGCCACAATCAACCCGCCCTTAGCTCCGCCTTCCGGCCCCATATCCACTACCCAGTCCGCGCATTTTACCACATCCAAATTATGCTCAATAACCAAAACCGTATTACCCTTGTCGACCAAGGCATTCAACACCTGTAATAAACGCTGTATATCGTCAAAATGCAAACCGGTTGTCGGCTCATCCAAAATATACAAGGTCTTGCCCGTGGCGCGGCGGGACAACTCGGTAGCCAATTTAACGCGTTGAGCTTCTCCGCCCGAAAGAGTGGTGGCCGGCTGCCCCAAGCGGATATAACCCAAACCCACTTCGTGCAAAACCGACAGCTTTTCATAAATCAAAGGCTGATCCACAAAGAAACGACGGGCTTCTTCCACGGTCATGTCCAAAACATCGGCAATATTTTTCTCACGATAATGAATTTCCAAAGCCTCTGCATTATAACGCTTACCATGACACTCACTGCATTCCGAATAAACATCGGACAAAAATTGCATTTCTATCTTTACATAACCATCACCTCCGCAAGCTTCGCACCTGCCTCCGCCTTTCACGTTAAAAGAAAACTTACCCGCGTCATAACCGCGCATTTTGGCCTCCGGTATATTAGTAAACAGGTCTCGGATGCCGGTAAATACGCCCGTATAGGTGGCAGGATTGGAACGAGGAGTACGGCCGATGGGCGATTGGTCAACCGATACCACCTTATCCAAATTTTCCAAACCTTCTATCTTTTTATGGGCTCCGGGCAGATCCTTGGCATGATACAAAGTGGCTGATAAGGCGCGACCCAAAATATCCAAAATCAAGGTTGATTTACCGGAACCCGACACGCCGGTTACACAGACGAATTTGCCCAAGGGCAATTTAAAATCAATGTCTTTAAGGTTGAATTCCGTGGCTCCCCTGACAGTCAGATGCTTGCCATTGCCCTTACGGCGCGCTTTCGGCAGATTGATTTTCTTTTTCCCCTGCAAATATGCGCCGGTCACGGATTCTTTATTACGTTTCAGTTCGGACAAGGTGCCGGCGGCCACAATCTCGCCTCCATATTCACCGGCTCCGGGGCCGACATCCACAATATAATCAGCGGCCTGCATCACCGCTTCGTCATGCTCAACCACCAAAACGGAATTGCCAATGTCCCTCAAGCGCTTCATGGTCTGTATCAGCTTCTCGTTGTCGCGCTGATGCAGGCCGATTGACGGTTCATCCAGAATATAAATAACACCCGACAAATCAGAGCCCAATTGAGCCGCCAGCCTGACGCGTTGCGACTCGCCTCCGGAAAGCGACACCGCACTTCTGTCCAGAGTGAGATAACCGAGTCCCACGTCCAATAAATTCTTGACACGCCTCAAAACTTCGGCTTGAACGCGGCTGATAACCATTTTTTCCTGATCCGTGAATCCCAAAGCATCATTTTTAACGCCGGCCTTTGGACGTGATATTTTACTCTCCTTGATTTTAGACGGAGTTTTGACTTTTATGCTTTCAAAAAAAGCGGCCGCCTCCTCCAAAGACAGCTCCACGATATCGGCCAAGTTTTTATCAGCAATGGTTATACCAAGCGCTGTCTTATTCAAGCGTTTACCATTACAGGCCGGGCAGATCAAAACACGCATGTAACCCTCTATCTCCTTTTGCACGTATTCAGAATCGGTCTGGCGGTACTTTTCTTCCAACAAGGCCAGGATGCCGGGAAAAACCATGGACTTGCCCTCAACGTCATAGATATCATCGCCCGTGCCGTCCAAAATCGTCTTCATGTCATCAGCCGTCAATTGGCCGACCTCTTGGTGTATGGAAAAACCGTGCTTGCGTCCGACAGCTTCCAGCAACTTCAAATGAGCGGTCTGATTGCCCGCAATCCTCGTCCAAGGTTTAATGGCACCCTGCGCGATGGTTAACCGTTTGTTGGGCATGACCAAATCCGGATCCAAAACCAATTTGGTGCCCAACCCCGTACAATCCGGGCAAGCACCATGTGGAGAGTTAAAAGAAAACAATCTGGGCTCGATGACCGGCAAAGATATGTTGCACCTGGGACAATATAAATTCTCGGAAAATAAAACCTCTTCGCCGGTTTCTTCGTTTTGCGCGATCAGCATGCCATTGCCCAAATCCAGAGCGCTCTTTAAAGCTTCGGTTAGAGCCGCGGGCACCAAACCCGATTTTTTCATGATACGGCTGACTAAAACTTCCACATCATGCGGCTTGGTTTTATCAAGCTTGGTTTTCATGAGCTCATGAATATCCACCAAAGTGCCGTCATACCTCACTTCCCGGTAACCGGCTCTTTCAGCAGCTTGCAAGACAACCTTATGTTCACCCTTTTGTCCGTGGACCATGGGGGCCAGCAACAAAACATCCGCCTGCTTGGCCACGGCCACAATTTTTTCCGCTATTTCAGCTTGAGTCTGCTTGGCCACGGCCGCGCCGCATTGCGGACAATGCACCCGGCCGGCGCGCGCGAACAACAGACGAAGATAATCATAAATTTCGGTTACCGTGCCCACGGTCGAACGCGGATTATGCGAAGAAGACTTCTGATCTATGGCCACCGTGGGAGACAGACCCTGTATCTCATCCACATCAGGTTTGTCCTGCAATTCCAAAAACTGCCTGGCATACGAAGACAAGCTTTCCATGTATCTCCTTTGACCCTCGGCATGAATGGTATCAAAAGCCAAAGACGACTTACCCGAGCCTGACAGACCGGTGATGATCACCAACTTGTTTTTGGGTAAATCCAAAGAAACATTTTTAAGATTGTGGACCCGCGCTCCCTTAATGGAGATGTTGTTCTGTATGGACATGTTGCGCTAGAGCCTACCACAAAACTTTTGCCCAGGCAAGAGCTCAATATGCGTCTTAATTAGGGATTAAGCAATGAACAAAAAGTTAAGCCTAAATGATTATATTCGGAATAAGCACTGCCTATCGCATCAAAAGAACATTCAATGACTTTTTTATGACGGGCCACTTCTAAAATCTCATCTATCCCCCAAGTATTATCCACATAACTATTTTTAAATGCAGCCGGCTTAGTGTCGGCAATAATCTCCATCGCGTTGGCAAAGGTAGTAAAATAACTTCGGGTACCGACAATACAATTAAAACCGGCCGTAGAATACGCGGCCATACTGCCGTCAACTAAAGTAATAATCGACCTCAGATCCTTGCCGCAATTATTTCTCGATATTATATGATTTACATCTGCTGAAAACGCACCCGAACTAAAAGCCGCCCTTAAAGCCATTTTTGTAATACCGCCTTTAGCCTTGCAATCTTTATCGAAATCCAAAACATCTTCTTCTTTAATATCATTTATCAAATACCCACCCATATATCCGCTAGAGGATCCCACGCTACTGACAGTGGCATTGATTGGCGCGTCTCCGCTAACATCTTCACTGTCTTTAATTACATATTTGCCAGATTCTTCTTTGACGCAATACAAACGAGCACTCACATCTTCAGGCGTCGGCGTAGCATTCACCTTGCCGACTATTTGCAATTTTGATCCATCTACACACTTATATTCATGTTGAGACGTGCTGTTGCAACCGGGTACGACCGGTCCAGAAATACAGCTCATGCACGTTTCTCCAGGCTTGGGACATTGAGTCCCTCTGCAAACACTTAAACTGTCCCCGCCCTCGATAAAATACTCCCTGCCGCATTCAGTCTCTTTTAATTTTTTCGTAAAACCCTTTTTAACATCAAAATTTATTGGGTTGTTCGGCGGCCCAGCATCTTGGAATAGAACCTCGCTCTTGCCTTCCGGAGGATCCACATCTTTGCAGTATAAAACATCAATAAAAGCGATGCGGTTAATCATCGGCACCTTGTAAGAACGCAAAACGGTCGTGTTGACATTAACATTGGCCAAAATAGCATAAGCCCCCAATCCAAGTGCCAACCCGGCTAAAGAATCAATCATGATAGTCTTGGCGGTTTGGATGTCATTGGCCACAGCCGAAAACATATAGCGGAAACCGCCATACATAAAAAGCAAAGCCGCCGCGATAATAATCACTCCCATGCCGTAATTAAAAATCAAACCAATAAAGTTTTTTAAACCATTGATAGTAGTCACTCCTCCAATCGGATATTGCAGTTCGTAATCCGGATCCGGCGACATGCAATAACCTTGCACGATATTCCCTTTTTTTGGACAATCCTGGCCGCTGACCCAATTACCGGGACCTGCAACCTTGGTGCACTCATCCTGAGTATGACAAAAGGCATTAATGTCAACAAATTTGCGGCGTTTGGCATCATATCCGCCGCCCGCGCCCGTGGTACCGGCCGGTAAAGGAATAAACGGTTCTCCCACCGAAGGCTGAGGATCGGTCACGCTGTCTTTTAATTCACAGCAAATGGGATAAGCTCCTTTATCATTACAACCCGATGGTCCGCCGGAATAAATCGTTCCGCCCGCGCCCGTAGTGCACTGCGAGGCGGTAGCGCAGACATAAACTTTATTCATGTCGGTCGAACTGTCGTTGCAGCGATTCTTTTTAGTCACACAGCACACGTCTTTGGATGTATCACAACCCCAACCCTCCAGCTGGCCGGTTGAATTTTTGATAGGTGAACCTCTCATGCCGGCGCAGACTGTTTCCGGAACACAAACAGCTACATTTAAATGCCCATTGGGCATGCAACGGTTGGTCGCGCAAGGACCATTGCCCAAGCCCGGCGAAGCCTTGGGATAAGCATAACCCGGGTCACAGCCCACCGAAGCATAGGTTGTACCCGCACTGCCGGAACCGGGCAGGGCCGATGGAGGTACGGCGCCGGGTGGAATGGCTAGAGCCTCTGAAGCCAAAAACAAAAATCCGGCCAAGACCAAGAACATGATAGTTTTATTTTTATTTGCCATATTATTTACCCAAAACATTAAGAATGGTTTGCAGGTCCGCGGCTCCGTCTATACGTTTACCGTCGATAAAAAAAGTGGGAGTCACCGAGACACCGATGGCTCGAGCATCCGAAAGAGACTGATCCACGGCCGGCTTGGTCAGCTTGCTTTTAAGACAAGCTTCAAAACGGGAATCAAGACCAAGATTTTTACCCATCATAACCATCAAGTCCACGCTTAAGCTGTCTTGAGATGCATATAGCATATCGTGATATCTCCAAAAAGCTTCACTGCCACCGTAACGCCAAACACAACGTGCGGCCAAGGCCGCATTTTCAGCTTCAGGATCCAATTCGACTATGGGAAAATCCCGGATGATTATTTTTACGTCAGGCCTTAATCTGGCCAGGTCGCGGATCGTGCCGGCTGATGCTTTACAATACGGACAACCGTAATCCATGAATTGCACCACCACCCGGGTAGCGCTGGCCGGCCCCAAAAAGGGATCGTCTCCTCTGCCGGCGGCCACGGCTTTAATCTGTTCTATATTTAAACCCAGCACCGTATCATTTTTTTGCAAAATGCCGGAATATGTTTTTTTAATCCCGGTATTCAAAACCGGCTCTTTGCCGCTTTTTAAAGCTTGATAAAAAACCATGGTTTGCCGGACAAAATAAACCAAAAACACAAGAACCAGCCCTAAAGCCGCCATCAACACCCTGGCCCATGTTTTTTTATGCCACGGCTTATTATCCTCCATGCCTTTAATTTTATCACAAATAACGAGAATAAAGAACCAAATCCGTCAGATCCTAGATACGGCCGCCCGTCTTGACGCTGGCCGATTTAGGGTTTACTCTGTTCGTCATGCGACAAATCATATTACCCATTATTCAAATAGTGCTTTCCGTCTTACTGGTAACGGCTATTTTATTGCAACAAAGAGGTACCGGATTGGGCGCGGCATTCGGCGGAGAAGGCGCGGTTTACAGAACAAAAAGAGGTCTGGAAAAAGGCTTATTTTATGCCACTATCGGCTTATCAGTCCTGTTTTTCGCGACCGCCATCCTGAACATAGCTCTCAGCTAAATACAACTTATGCCTGCCCGGCTCACGCGTTTCCGCGCGACGATACGCAGGATGTTTTTCTGGCTAACACCCGCCGCCAAAACTTCATCCGAACAAGAAACCGAATCCGTCAGGGACCGAGCTTTAGTTTTGAGTATCACCAAACCCAAAGCCATCCCCAAATGGCGCCAACTGCGCTACGCAGGCAGAGTACTTAATATAAACGAACGCCGAACTTTGGCGCTTTCCATTTTTTTATTTTTTGTTTTTTTGACAGCCGGTTTTATTTTGTTGGCCATGGATCATGTAACTACGGTTCCGGTTGTGGGCGGAACTTACACCGAGGCCGTGGTGGGCGAGCCCAGAGCCATTAATCCCATCGACGCCCCAAGCAACGATCCTGACGCTGATTTGGTCAGCTTGATTTATTCGGGTCTTTTCAAGATGCGCGGGCTGGAAGCCGAACCGGATCTGGCTCAAAAGTACGAATGGCAAGAAGACGGGAAGGTGCTGACCGTTAAAATCCGGGATGACGCGTATTTTCATAACGGACAACCGGTAACCGCTGAAGACGTTTTGTTTACCATCGAGGCCTTGCAGGATCCGGCCAGAGGGTCGGCTCTGGCGCCCTTGTTCAGAGGCGTCAAAACGGTCATCATCGACCGCAAAACCGTGCAATTTATACTGACACAGCCCGATGTCACTCTGTTGACATCGCTCACGGTGGGCATCATGCCTTTCCAATTATGGCAGGATATCCCAGCCACCAGCGCGCGTCTCGCCAACCTGAATCTCAAACCCATCGGTTCGGGCGCCTATGAAGTCAAATCATTCACCCGCGACAACTTGGGAATCATCCGTTCTTACACCATCGAAAGATCAGAACGCTATTACGGTATTAAACCGAACATAAAAACCATTACTTTTCAGTTTTATCCCGACAGACAAGCCGCCTCCGATGCTTTAAAATCTGATTTGGTTGACTCGTATTCTTTCATACCTTCGGATGAAATTGATAAATTTAAATCAGCCGCCCGCTGGCAAACAATCGCCCTGGAGATACCCCAGCAGACCATAGCCTTTTTCAATTTAAAAAATAAAACCCTGGAGGATATCCGCGTCCGGCAGGCCTTAATTCAAAGCGTCAACAAAGAAGACATCATCCAGGCCTACAATAACTTCGCCCTGATTACCGAATCACCTTTCCCATTCTTGGCTGCCGCCAGCAGCACGGAATACAATCTGGATAAGGCTCGCGAATCCATGCAAAACTCCGGTTGGGTCTTGCCGGGCAACGACAGTATCAGAATCTACGAGCCGTCCAAAAAAACCAGCCCCGTGGACTCCAATTCATCTTCAACCAAACTTACGCTCTCCATCTTGGTTCCCAACGAACCCGGATTGCTTAAAATCGCCGAAGTCCTCAAAAGACAATGGTCATTGCTGGGAGCCCAAGTGGAAATCAGCGCCATGGAAGCCCGTGAAGTCTTGCGCAAATCCAGCCGGGACAGAGATGGTCAAATTATTCTATGGAACGTCCTCCTGCGTCCGGACCAGGATCTGTTCCCCATCTGGTGGAGCGGACAGGCCGGAGACAGAGGAACGAATTTCAGCGGCTTGGCGGACAAAGAGGTGGACGCTCTGATTGAACAAACAAAACAAGCTTCCTCAACGGAATCATTGCTTCAAAAAAGAGAAGCCTTGAGCAATGCCGTCTTAAAACAATCAGCGGCCGTGTTTTTAGCCAGACCAAAATACGGTTATGTTGTCTCAACCCGCATCAAAGGCATCTCAAAAAACATGATCCTGGCCACTCCTCAAGACAGATTCGCGGAAATAGACAGGTGGTATATAAAAACCGGTTTAAGATGGAAATAAAAGACCTTGTTTGACAGAGAGCGTTCAGACAGACATAATTCCTGAGTTCGCGGTATGAATTCCGATGTTGGGCGAGTGGCGGAACTGGTAGACGCACTGGCTTCAGGAGCCAGCGGCCGCAAGGCCATGAGGGTTCAAGTCCCTCCTCGCCCACCACTGAAATTCATGCGGACGGACCCACCCAATGAACACCTGATACTCAAAGCGGATTGACATAATGAAACACATGTGTTATCATTAAAAAATAAATGAATAACGCTTATTGCAAATTTGAGCTAATCTTAGTCAAATCTCAATAGTCGTGATTCAAAAAAACTACAGACACAATCATTTAAAGTAATATTTTTTGAATACAAAATCCTCACTTTGTGCGGAACGACAGATTAATATTTTTATTTAATTCTTAATGAGATATGAACGCTCGCCCCAAGGCCTGCGGCATTGATTAGAAATAGAAATCAGCAGTCATAAGATTGCGTGACTTTTGAATACAAAAAACAATATGACCATATTTTACAAATACCCATCTTCCGGGCGTTCGTCCAGAGGATCGGGCGGAGCTTTTAGCGGACGGCCGTCAAAACCGGCCAGCCCCAACGGCTCCAACCGATTTGTTCAAAAAACAGATCACAAAGACATCATAGCCAAGGCTATCAAACAAGCCTCGCTCAAAAGCGAGCATTTCAGATCCGCGGCCGCGGACGCGACCAGCGGCAAAGTGGTTAAGTTTAAGGCGCCCGAAAATTCAAAAAACAAAAGGGCCGCACCGCCTCAAACTCATCAAAGAAAAAATGAAAAAAAATCCGGCGGAAAAAGACACGGTGGTTCTTTTTCGAATGAAGAACCTCGATTTCATACCTATAAACACCAGCCGCGACTCAAAACAGGCACTGATAAAGACACCCTGGAAAAACAAGATCGCTTAAAAATCATTGTGCTCGGCGGCAACGAGGAAGTGGGACGCAACATGTCTTTAATCGAATATAAAAATGACATAATTTTGATAGACATGGGTTTGCAATTTCCGGAAGATGATATGCCGGGCGTCGATTACATCATTCCCAATATCAGCTATCTGACGAATAAAATCAAAAATATTCGCGGAGCCGTTATTACGCACGGGCATTTGGACCATATCGGAGGCATCCCCCATCTGGCTCCCAGGCTGGGCAATCCCCCGCTGTTCATGAGCGCGCTGACGGCCGGCATTGTTAAAAAAAGACAAGAAGATCATAAAGGAACCGCCCCTCTTAAAATCAATATCATCAATACGGATGATGTCATCCAATTAGGCTGTTTTAAACTGGAATTTTTCAGAGTATCGCATAACATACCTGATTCTTTCGGCATCATAGTCCACACTCCGGCCGGCATCGTGGTTCACACCGGGGACTTTAAAATAGACGTCAATCCATCCGGCGACAAGCCCACTGAAATTGAAAAAATTAAGCAGCTGGGACAAAAAAATGTCTTAGCCCTAATGGCCGACTCAACCAACGCCACTCAGCCCGGGCATCAGCTGACCGAGGGTGATATTCAACACAATATTGACGACATTATTAAAAACGCCAAAGGAAGAGTTATCATCGGAACTTTCTCCTCCATGTTGGGACGCATTCAGCAGATAATCTGGGCCTGCGAACGCATGGGCAGAAAAATAGCCATCGAAGGCTTCTCCATGAAATCCAACGTAGCCATAGCTCAAGAACTTGGTTACATGAAAGTACAGAAAGGCACCCTGATCGACATCAAGACCGCGCTCAAGCTGCCCAATGAAAAAGTAGCCATCATCTGTACCGGCGCTCAAGGAGAAGATAGAGCTATTCTGATGCGCATCGCCAACGGCGAGCATTCCATGTTTCAGATTGAACCGGGAGACTCGGTGGTATTTTCTTCGTCAGTTATTCCGGGCAATGAACGCAGTGTGCAAAGGCTCAAAGATACGCTGTATCGAGAAGGGGCCGAAGTGGTCCACTACCAAATGATGGACGTGCACGCGGGCGGACATGCCAAACAAGAAGACTTAAAGCTGATGCACCAAATGGTCAAACCTAAGTACCTGATACCCATCGAGGGCAATCACTCTTTCTTGCACTTGCACGCCAAGGCGGCCGTAGAGGGCGGCTTCAAAAAAGAAAACATCTTGATCGCGGACAACGGACAAATAATGGAATTCGATCTCAAAGGAAACGGTATTTTGACTAACAAAAAGATCCCCACCGAATACGTATTTGTGGACGGCTTGGGCGTGGGTGATACCAATCATATCGTACTGCGTGACAGGATAGAATTATCAAAGGACGGAATGGCCATTGTATTGGCCGTGGTTTCAGCGCAAACCGGCAAGCTTATCAAGCAGCCGGAAATCATGACCCGCGGTTTTGTCTTCTTAAAAGAACACTCGGATCTGCTCCCTATGGCCAAAAAGAAAGCGGCCGCCATCTTGAAAGATGATGATCCGCGCTCTTCGGCCAACGGACAGTACCTCAGGGACAAATTACGCGACCAATTGGGGCAATTCTTGTTCGTTAAAACCGGACGCCGGCCCATGATACTCCCCCTTATCATTGAAGTATAACATCTTTAACCGATAGACCCTTCGCTTTAAGCGGAGGGTTTTGGTTATGGACTTAATGCCGTATTTGAGCTAAAATATACGCATGAAAGATACCGTCTTTTCGGGCGTCCAGCCGACCCGCAACCTGCATATCGGCAACTACATTGGGGCGCTCAAACAATGGACTCATATTCAACAGCAGCATCACTGTTATTTTTGTATTGTGGATCAACACGCCATTACCGTCCCGCAAGATCCGGCGCAATTAAGAAGCCGAATCTTAACCATGGCCGCCATCTATTTGGCCATCGGCATAGATCCCAAAAAATCCATTCTGTTCATCCAAAGCGAAGTTCCCCAGCACACGGAATTAGGCTGGCTCTTGATGACCATTGCCAAAATGGGAGAGTTGGAAAGAATGACACAATTTAAAGATAAATCCCGCAAAGGAGGCGCGATCTCAGCCGGCGTCGGTCTGTTCGGCTATCCCGTGCTCATGGCCGCTGACATTTTGCTTTACGATACCACCATCGTGCCCGTAGGCGACGACCAGCTCCAGCACATCGAGTTGACGCGCGTCCTGGCCAGAAGATTTAACGAACGCTTTGGAGATACTTTTGTCGTCCCCCAACCCTTGATCCAGAAAATCGGCGCCCGCATCATGAAACTGCAAAAACCAGAAGAAAAAATGTCCAAAAGCGATGAGGCCGAAATGAATACCCTGTTTTTGACGGACGAGGATGATGTTATCCGCAAAAAAATCATGCGCGCGGTCACCGATTCGAGCGCCGGCATATCTTATGACCTGGAAAGTAAACCGGCCGTTTCCAATCTCATGATTATTTATCACCACATGACCGGTTTGAACATGAAAGAAATTGAAAAAAAATTCACAGATCAGGGTTATGGAGATTTCAAAAAAGACCTGGCCGAACAAATAATCGAGCACATGTCCCCCATCAGAAAAAAAATCAAACACTATCTGGCCGACCCGGCTGAACTGAATAAAATACTGGATGCCGGACGAGATAAAGCCTTGGCCGCGGCCGAAGAAAAAATGAAGCTGGTGCGGGCCAAAATGGGTTTGGGCCGCTAACCAAACAATTCATTGATTTTACGATAAAATTCCTCTATGTTTTCAGGTGAATAACCTATTTTTTGTAATTTTTCACCCAATGGCTCGTGCCGGAACAGAGCTTCCACAAAAATCGTGAGTTCAATTTCGGGCGTTTGACCCCCCGGCGCTGATCGTCGCAATTCAGCCAACGCCGCGCGTTGTTCGTGATATAATCCGATACCTTGCCGCCTGTCGATATCATTAAACAAGGTCAATTCTTCAATCACGGCTTCGGTCAAATTTTTTGCGGCTGAACCGCTTATTTTTTTATCTTCAAATCGAGCCGTTCGGCCATCATCGCTTAAACCATGAAACACTTCGTGCGCCACCGTGCCGCGATTATCACGTTCGGCATAAGCGATCCCTATGCGGCCTTTGGTATAGAAACCTTTAATCGATTCCCAACTTTCAGGCTCATTAGCCAAGACGCTCTTAACTTCAAATTTCAAACCGTTCCCTCTTTTTTGAATAACAGCCTCATCAAGCCCGGGAAAAACCTGCGATAAAAACTCCTGAACATCTTCTTTAATTGCTTTATATTCTTCTGACAAATTTTCAGTTTCAATTTCGCATAATGCGTCAACCAAAGGATAAAATAACTGCGAATACGTTCTGACAGTCACACGACGCAGAAAGTCAGTATCTTTTTCTTGGGCTAAAGCCGGATTTTTATTCAAGTATTTGGAAACCTGATAAAAAAACGGACCCTCTTGTTTTTTACCATCTAAAAGCCCAAGCACCTGATCCAGATAATTATCCATATTTTCCAGAGCGGTACGCCTTTCATTTTTAGGTAACTTTTCAAGACCGTCCAATAAATAAGCCCTGACTTTACCGACATCTTCGGACTTAAGACCATTGATCTCACTTAAACACTTTTCAACGTACAAATCGTGCCCTTGCAAGGAATCCTCGGGATCTCTTTCGGTTTCTAAGGCTCGTTCAAGATGCGACTCTGCCAATATTTTAAAAAAACATCATCCTCAATAATTTGCGCGCCTTGCTGTAAACTTTTAAAAACATATCCTTTGTCAAAAATTGAAGCCGCCGACCGCCCCACAGTGCGCCTGATTTTCTTGGAAAGTTGTGTTGGGTCCTCTATGAATTCCGAATTTGATTTTGATTCAATTGACGAGACTTCATGATGTTCATGCATACATCATTTCTTGGTCATCACCCACACTCCGTTCCAATCCGCGGACGGCGGTTCGGCAATAAAATGCTGAGCGCGCGTTTTAAGGGTTTTAGAAGGCCCGTCGTCCGGGCGCAGGGCCAGCAATTCATCGATCAGGACGACAGCTCCGACGAAATCTTTGGCAAAATAGGCCGCTAAAGCCCGATCAAATTTAGCTACAAATTCCTTGTCCGCCGGCGAAGCGTTTTTTATTTTTTTGATTACTTCAAAAATCTTAACCGGCTCTTTTTTGCCTTTAACGGCCACCAAATCCAAAGCGCGTAATAGATAACCAGAGCCCAATTCTTTGGCCACGGACTCAGTGATCAGTAAACTGACTCCGTATTCTTTGGTTAAACTTTCCAGACGGGAGCCCAAGTTTACGCTGTCTCCGATGACTGTGTAATCAAACCTTTTTTCAGATCCCATGTTGCCCACCACCATATCACCCGTATTGACGCCCACCCCGATCTTAAACTCCAAATCACCGAATTGCCGTTCATTATTCATCTGCCGCAAAGCGGCCAGCATGTCCAAGGCCGTGTCGACCGCCCGCTTGGCATGATCCGGCTGATCAAAAGGCGCGTTCCAAAAAGCCATGACCGCGTCCCCGATATATTTGTCCAAAACACCGTCATGTTCAAACACAATATCCGTCATGCGAGTCAAATATTTATTCATTATCTCAACCAACTGCTCCGGCTTCAGACCTTCGGAGATCGAAGTAAAGCCCCTGACATCGGAAAACAAAACCGTCATAGTCCGCCGGTCACCGCCCAGTTTTAGTTTAGCCGGATTATCCAGAATAGACTCCACCACGGAATGAGAAACATACCTGGAAAAGGCCGAACGAATCTCGCGTTTTTGTTTTTCAGATTCCAGGCGCCTCTCCAAAACAACCGCCCCGAAGGCCACCATTAGAGCAATGGTCGGCCACAGCAGATCCACAATCCAACCACGGTCAAAAAGCCAGATCGAACCAACCAAGGACATGATCCAAAAAACAGCAATCAGAGGCACAAAAGTACGGGCACGCAAAAAAGGAATGGCCAAGCCCAGAAACAGACAAATGATAATTATCCAAAGCGCTCTCAACCAAATGGGTAATTCAAATAAAAATCTTTTTTGTAATAAAGTATCCAAAACGGATGCATGAATTTCCACCCCGGGCATGGGCTGGGAAGCCGAAGTGGGCACCAGCTGATCATCATGCAGATTGGAAGCGGTTGATCCGATTAAAACAAATCTGTCTTTAAAAAAATCCGGCTCCACCTGCCCGTCAATCACATCAGCGGCGGAAACCGTGGCAAACCCCTGACGAGGCTTGGCCGGATAATTTACTATCATGCGCCCAGCCGCGTCCGTACCCTCGGACAGATCTATATCAACCCCTCCCAAAGAAGCTATTTGCGCCGCGAAAGCCGGCACCCGGGAACCGTCAACCGAAACCGCTTCCAAAGGAACTCTCCGGACCACCCCATCCACGTCTTGCGGTGTGTTGGTGTGCCCCAAACGAGCGGCCGCCACGGCTATCATGGGTATGGGCGTTAATACTTTTTGACTGTTATAGGCGACCACCTCGGGCAAATTGGTGATTTCCAGTTCCACGGGCAAAACAACCTTGCCGGCCAATCTCAAAGACCGAGCTAAAGATTCATCGTTCGTCTGATCTGACGCTTCCGGAAAATTAACATCATAGCCCATAACCAAAGGCTGTTGCCGGTTGATAGTATCAATCAATTCAGCGTGTACGGCTCTGGGCCAAGGCCATCTGCCCAAACGAGCCATGGCCGCGTCATCAATGGCCACAATTACAATTCTTTGATCCGCCGGATGGGAAGCGTATAAACGATCTGACAATCGGTTGCTCCAAGAGCCGAAAATTCCCAGCCACATAAAAACCGAACAAGCCGAGCCAACCGCCAAACTCACCAAAAGAGGCGCGCGCCAATTGGTTTTTTTAATCAATCGCATGTCCATAAAACGTTAATTGAAATTACCGGTTGTTGTTTGTCCGTAAATAACATGAAAATCAACCGCTGAATTTTTGATTATGCCATTCTCCGAGTACTCGGCCGTGACTGTCACCACGCCCGTTCCCAAACCCGCGGTTATGGTAGAGCCTGCCAAAGAAACCAAATTATTGGACAACGACCATCTGGCCGCGGCCGTAACATTACTGGAAAAACCATTGGAGTAGTGAGCCGTCACGCTTAAAACTCGGGCTTGACCGGTAACCAAATCACCACCGGCCGGAGATATACTGATCCTTGACAGTTCAACATTTTGAATGACCGTCACTGAAACACGTGAAGACAATATCTTTAAACCATCATTAACAGTTGCTTCGATGGTTACCGAGCCCGGCGCGCTGGCAGTAAAAGACGATCCGCTTATAGAGCCTAAATTACCAATCACTTTTAGACTGGCTAAACTGGTCACGTCCAGAGAACTGCCGTCACGCTTAAAACCACGGACGATTAAACGAGCTGATTCTCCCACATTCACAGGATTGGGTTGAGCCAAGACTTCGATTTTTTCCAAATCAAGCTCTTGAGCCGTGACAGGCGGCTGATTATTATTTTCGCCGACTGTCGGCGGCGTATCGATCGGAGGATTGCTGACGGACGAACCATCAGAACCATCTCTTTGAGTCGAAGTGACTGACTCCGACCCGTCCAACCCCGGCTCCGTAGAGGTGGCTGACAATGCCTCGCTTTCTAAATCCGCAATCGAAACTGACGGTTTTTGGCATTCATCCAATTTGAGACGCATTCTTTCCAAACGCAATCTGTGGGATTTTATTTTTTCGTCCAATAAACCTTGATATTGAGGATTAAGCGTGGTTCTTAAGGCCGCAAAATCATTTTCTTCTCTGGCCAGGCCCTGCTCAACCGCATTGATGGTTTCCCTCAATCTTTCCAAAGACTGCACCCGGCAATCCATGGCTGACGCCTCATCCAGCCTGGCATCGACCGCCAAAGCACGAGCATAGAAAACCTGTGCCGGTTCGCCCTCCCATACTCTCACATACAAATCTTCCAAACGAATTTTAAATCTATACAAAATGTCATCCGGACTGACTTCGGAAACGGACAACAGTAAATTGCCTATTATCGGCCGTATTTCTCTAGTGTATTCGCTGCCATGTTTGCCCTGCAGGCTGTTTGTAATTTCCTTTTCAGCCTCTGACAAAACATGAAAAGCCAGCCCGGATTTACCTCTAATTATCAGGTCTTGCGCGTAAGCGACTCTGCGCCCGGCATAGCGAGCCTGTAATTCAACCGCCTTTTTGCCGGCCAGCCAAATACGCAGTTTCTCCGACCAACCGGACAGACCATATAGCCACTGATCCGGCTTATGTCCGCTTTGAACCCCTGACGCCACCAGCAAAGCCCGGGCAGCCGACTCAACAAAATTGGCATCATGCCTCTTATTTAAATCACGCCAGGCGTCGTCCCTCCAAGTACTGCTGGCCGCTTGTCCGGTTTCCAAAACCCGGCCATCCGGCTGGAATGAAACCCAGTCGCCATCAATCTTTAGATCTGAACTAAAACTACTGTTATTGGAATCAATCAAAACGCTTCCGTGATCCACTAACAACTCTTTTTGATTATCCAGGGTCGACAAGGCATAGGCCGTGCCTCTGACCGTGGCCACCACGCTGTCCGTTTGACCTTGATAAGAACTCTCCAAATCCAACAAGCGGAGAACTCTGTTCCATATCCGTCCATCGGTCAAACGCCATTTATAGTTTAATGACAGACCTTGCAAATCAGCTTGTTCAATCACCAAGGTGGTATTTTCATCCAAACGCGTTTCCGCCCGGCCATAAACCATGATACTGGCCGCAGAATCTTTTGCGGTACGCAGAGTATCACCTTCCTTGATCTCCAAACCACTGCTGGCCAGTTTCTCCAAACCACTGTCTTTAGAGGTTACAAAAACCGTCCCTTTTTCCAACACCAAGAGCCCCTTCGAATCTTCCACTCTATTTAGGGCGCTCAAGGACCAAAACCAAAGCCCAAAAATCACCAACAAAACGACCGGCCCAAGCAATACCTGATATTTGATATACTGTTTCTTCATACCTGATAATGATAGCAACATTCTTGAGAAGTAACAATTGACAAAAACCCCGTTTTTTGCTATCCTGCGCGTATTCGGGCCAAACAGATGACTGCTCCCCGTCGCTAAAGCTATGGGGAGAGGAAAGTCCGAACATCCTTTCCGCAGTAATGCGGGATGTAGCGAGAGCTGTTAACGGCAGCCGGGATATACCGGGCAAATACATGGACCATCACGGAAAATCGCCCAAAGCGAAATTCAGTGCCCATGCCTGCCCATAAACCCAGGGAAAGTGCCACAGAGACAATACTATCCCCCTACGCGTAAAGCTTTGGGGGACAAAGGTGAAAAGTGATGACAGGTGGACGCGTACTAAAAAACCTCCGTTCTGCCGGTCATCTCCGGCCATGGCAACATGGTTTGGCGGCAAACCCTCTCTGATGCAAGAGCAAGACTCCGATGCCTCATTTGGCCAAGGAGACTGGTCGCTCGCATGAGCCCGCAAGCGATTGCGGGCCAAGATAGATAGTCATCCCCCGTAATGCGCGCAAGCGAATATTACAGGGACAGAATTCGGCTTATCGTTCGGCCCGATCTAAAAACCCTCCGCCCCAAGCGGAGGGTTTTTAGATAAGCTACAACTAAAAACAATTCAACGCTCTGTCTACCAACTGTTACATGTTACATGTTACATGTTACATGCTACATGATATAATCATCACATGAACCGTTTCAATCTAACCTTTACAGCCATTCGCCTGCCCCTGGACGCCATCGCTCTGGCCATAGCTTCAGCTTCGGCATACTTGCTGCGCTATTCTCGTTTCGCGACTGAAGTCCGCCCGATTTTGCAAGACATTCCCTATCAATCATATATCCAAACCAGCCTAACCTTTATCGGCGTCTGGATTGTTATGTTTATTATCGCCGGGCTTTATTCAACCAGACCGCGGCGGGCTTGGAACGAACTGGGAAGGATTATCTTGGCCTGCACGGCCGGGGTCATGATTTTAATCGCCTCCGTCTTTTTTCAACGAGAACTCACTCAATCGCGTTTTATCGTTATAGCCATCTGGGCTTTATCCATCTTCTTCGTATTTTTTGGACGTTTAATGTTACGCACGATCCAACATCAGCTGCTGCGCATGGGCTTTGGACACAACCGCATCGTGATCGTGGGCATGGATAACACCGCCCTCAAACTTGGCGGTACTTTTAAAAAATCACCCATTTTCGGCTTTTCGGTTGTTAAACAACTGCCCAAATGGGACGAGGCGCAAAAAGACATCATAAAAAGTCTTATCAGAAAAAATCAAGTGGACGGCATTATCTTGGCCGACCCGGATATGCCCAAAGACCGGGCTTTACACCTGATTGCTTTCGCCAATAAATATCATCTTCACTTCTGGTACTTGGCCGATTTATTCGCGGCCCGCTTTATTAATATCGAAGTCACTACTCCGGGCGGCATTCCCCTTATCGAAGTTAAGCCCACGCCCCTGGACGGCTGGGGGCGCATCGCTAAACGCGCGGAAGACATTATTTTTTCCATCATACTGGTGGCTGTTACTTCTCCTCTCTGGATATTGGGAGCCATTCTGATACTCATCGAAGACGGCCTGCCCATTATCTATAAAAGCGAACGCGTAGGCGAAAAAGGCCGGCTGTTTTTGGCCTACAAATTACGTTCCATGTATAAAAAATATTCCATCGGCCCGCAGTTCGGCAATGCTAAAAAAAATCTGGAGCTTGAAAAAGAACTGATTAAAACCAAAAGCATCAAACAAGGGCCGGTCTATAAAATTTCCGACGATCCGCGCGTCATGAAAACCGGCGCTTTCTTAAGACGCTGGTCCATTGATGAACTACCCAATTTCATCAGCGTCATCAAGGGCGACATGTCGCTAGTTGGGCCACGCCCGCATCAACCGCGCGAAGTGGAGGGCTACTCGGACGCGCAACGCCGCGTCCTGGCCGTCAAGCCCGGCATCACGGGCATGGCGCAAATTTCGGGACGCAGCGATTTGGTTTTTGATGAAGAAGCCCGCCTGGATACCTGGTATATCGAAAATTGGTCGCCCCTGCTGGATTTATACATTCTGCTCAAAACTCCGTTTGCCGTGATACAAAGAAAAGGAGCGTACTAGAAATGAAGCACGCGGCATGTAACAATTAGTTATCCCGATAAGAATTCGAGATTGACATTAAGAGATAATCTTAATATTGTCCGGCAGGTCATCCATCGCCACTTCAATGACATCTATGGGAATGACTTTTCCATGACTCCGCACCTGCATACCTTCATCCGGGCCAAATTGTGATTTGTCAAAGACATAAACTTTAGCCCTAAGCCCTGCTCGGACAGCATCAACCAGATTCTGCGTCGATTTGAAATGCAAACCATTATCCTCCAGGCCCCAACCACTCTCCGAATCTCCTTTAACATTTCTCTCGTTGATTAACGCTCTGAAGATAGCCGCATCCGCAAAAGCAGTAGCAAAAACTGCCGGCGCACCATCATTTTCATTAGTACCAGACGCACTATCATATGCATAAGCTTGACGCGGCTCAAGTTCTTGTATTTCTGTAGGCGAACCATGAAAAACATACTTCCCCTCTTTTTCTAAAGCCAACAGCTTTCTGCGCCCTTCGCCCATTTGTTCAATTTTTGGAGGTTGATCGAAATTCATAATGGTGGAAATGTATATATCAGATTATCAGGTCGATAGACAATAGCCAAGGCGCATTATAATATGTGAATGATATATTATGAAAATTACTTTTTTAGGCCTTTCCAGTTTTTTAATCGAGAATAAATATGATCATAAAATCTTGATCGATCCTTTTAATGACTCCCCCGAATGGAGCTTCGGCTTGAATTTTCCAAAAACCATCGAGGGCAAACGTCTTACCGTGGAACTGGTTTTATTGAGTCACATGGATGCTGATCATGCTTCTTTTCGTCCGGAGGTAAGTATTGAACCGCATGGCAAGAAAGATCATAAGGCTTCCGAATACAAAATACGGTTTCCCAAACTGAATCTGCACGGTGTCTTGCTGAGCGAATGGAACGGCTATCCCAATATTGGCTGGTCATATAATATTGACGGCTTTAATTTGTGGCATCTGGCGGACAACGTCCCGTTGCTGACAAAATCGCAAATCAAAGAGGCGGGGAAAATTGACATATTGTTCATCTCTCCCACAAAAATAGCCGGCAATATTCAGACGACGCTTAAAAACATCAAAAACATCGATCCCAAGTACGTGGTCTGGGCCCATCATATTCCGGTACAGCCTCAAAATGAAACGAATTTAAAAAAAATACGAGACTATTACAAAAAAATCATCCTCCCCCAAAAGGCTAATAAAGGCGCTGACATGCACGCCGTTGAAGTTTTTACGGCCTATATGGCGAATATTTTTGAAATGAACAAAAAATTCGAGCGTGTAATCTTGATTGACAAACCGGCCTATACTGTCAATAATAAGAAATCCGACAAACCGACTGTTTTATTTTTCAGAAGAAGCGCGCAAAAATAATGCAAACCGGCCGCAGCTTGTTGCCTGAAATTTCCCTGTTTACCATTAACATCACCCTTAATATGTTTAAAGAATTTAAAGAATTCGCGGTCAAAGGCAATGTCATGGACATGGCCATCGGCATCATTATCGGCGCAGCTTTCGGCAAAATTGTCAGTTCTTTCGTGGCCGATGTGATCATGCCGCCCATAGCCGTGCTCTTGAGCGGTATAGATCTCTCCGGTTTTGCGGTCACGCTCAAACAGGCTACCGACACAACGCCGGCCATTACCCTAAATTACGGGCTGTTCATGAATACGGTCATTGATTTTTTAATTATCGCCTTCGCTATTTTTCTGGTTGTTAAACAAATCAATAAATTAAAAAAGAAAGAGCAGGCCAAACCCGTTCAACCATCCGAAGACACTTTGCTTTTAAGGGAAATCAGAGATCTGCTAAAAAAATAAGCTGCGCAGTTATACGGCTATGTCATTTGAATCTTATTGCGAAGAACTGCATCGAATTTGCGCGCTGAAAAAATTCGATCTTCAAGAGGCCGGATTGGACGCTTACGCGCAATACCCCCTGTATCGCATAACCGTTAATCCGTCGGCCAAACACACGATTTGCCTGACGGCCGGCATACACGGCAACGAGACTTCGGGCCCGCTGGGCATATTGAAATTTTTGCAAAATTACCAAGCCCCAAGAACCCAGGCCAAGCTGATCATTTTTCCATTGCTAAATCCTTACGGCTTCACCAAAAACAAACGCGAAGACCGGGGAAACTTGAATCTGAACCGGCATTATTTTGAAAAACCTCAACCCAAAGCCGTAAAAACAATCTGTGATTTGATTAAACAAGCCCGACCCGATTTCAGTTTGTCCTTGCACGAAGATGATGAATTATCCTGTTTTTATATCTATCAATACGGAACAAACAACGAGTTAAGCTCTTCCATTATGGATTTTATAGGACGACGCGCCAAGGTGTGCCGAGACGCAAAGATTTATGATCACAAAGCGGTAAACGGTATCATAAAAAATCCCGCTTTTGACGGCACGCTGGACGAGTGGCTGCATGCCCGCAATATGTCCGACGCCGCTTGCCTCGAAATTCCGGACTCCATCCCCCTCAAAAAACGCGTTGACCTAATTGCTCAAATACTGGAATTCATCGCCCAAAAAAAGACGGCTTAATAAAGTCGGCTTATGCTTGACAAAACAGCCGACAAATGCGCGCGCTGTGTTTAAAATAGGCGCATGCGTGAAGAAGTTGAGGCGATAAAAAAAGAAATCTCCAAATTACGCATTGCCTTGGTGCACGATTATTTGGTGCAAGACGGAGGAGCGGAAAGAGTTCTGTCCGCGTTTCAGCGTATTTTTCCGAAGGCTGAAACTTTTGTCACCATCTATAATCCCAAAAAAAGCCACCCGCATTTTAAAGACAAAAAAATACACACTTCTTTTTTAAATAACTGGCCTCTGGCCAAAGGCCACTATCAATGGTACTTGCCGCTCCTGCCCGTGGCCGTGGAACATTTGGATTTGTCGGGCTATGATCTGATTTTGTCATCATCCAGCTCATTCGCCAAAGGCGTAATCGCTCCGGCCAAAGCTAAACACATTTGCTACCTGCACACTCCCACCAGATTTTTATGGGAGCACCGAATCGGTTATTTGGAAGAACTGACCCAGCCGCGTGCCATCAGAAACGCCCTTCCCTGGCTCTTGCACCGCATGCGGT
>Ga0116156_10000106_pt1 | contig 88225 bp, 59 predicted proteins | sample AD_UKC045_MetaG_FD_89891 | JGI IMG/M metagenome (GOLD analysis project Ga0116156, IMG submission 89891) | Active sludge microbial communities of municipal wastewater-treating anaerobic digesters from USA - AD_UKC045_MetaG | ecosystem: Engineered > Bioreactor > Anaerobic > Digestate | place: USA...
ACGTTGCATTGCCATTTCAAGAGAATGCCGGGCGAGTTTCGTTTGCCGTGCCGGAGATACACGTGTATCTCCGGCACGGCAAACGAAACTCGCCCGGCATTCTCTTGAAATGGCAATGCAACGTCTGACTCATGATCGGGGCTCGCTAACATCACCGATTCCGCATGAACTCCTTCAGGCAATTGTACATCAATAGCTGCCTTCTGCACAGGACTCTTCTGATAATTCACCAGATGCACCAACCTCCGGCACGGCTGATCTGTCACTTCCGCGCAAACGCCCTCGGGTGCATCAACAGCCAAGGTCATCCGTCCGTCACAAAGTTGCCTCACAACATCAAGCAAGTTCTCTCCGCTGGAAATCACCCGCACCCGATCTTCCGGGAGATTGCCCAGCGCGGGCATGGCACGGAGCCGCATCCACTCATCAAATTCACCCGCCGCCCCAATTACACAAAGCCGGCCCCCCTCCTCCACATACCGCCGAAGCGCATCCGCATGGGCATTGGACAACGCCACACAGCCCGCCAGCACCACCACCCGGTAACGTTTCAGATCATTCAACTGATGGTCAAATACAATCTGGAACGCCGCCCGCCCGTCTATCAGCAGTTGTTCCACATGGGCCGTCAATGCGGCATTTTGGGGATCAGAATACACCTGCGAAGGATAACTGCGCAGCACGGCCACATCCGCCGCCACGGTTGCACCACGCAACAGATCCCGGCGTTGATGGAAGAATTGCACAAACCGCCCGGTTTCCGGCGACAGATCCTCAGTCTCCCCGGGCCGTTCCACAATCTTTCCATACTCGAACCAGCAGATGCAGCCCAGGCAATCCAGGTTAAACGCCATCGATTCCGCCATCTCCAGCGGCGTGGTGGTATATGCAAAGGCCATGTTGTTCAGGCTGCGTGCAATTTTATACGTCTGGATGCGTGAATGAAGTTTCCCGTCGCGATAGCCCGAAGCACGGCCTTCATCCCAGAAGGCCTCGCCTCCCTGCAGCAACCGCGCATGGTCAATGCCGCCATTGATCCGATCGCCCGGTCCCCCGGGATTGCATTCCATCAGCACATCGCCCCGCAGCGACCGCGCATACCGCCCCATATCACTATACGAATCCGCCAGCGCCTGCGCATGAAAATTCAGCCACACCCGCCGCAGCATCGCGTCTGGCGGTCCCGTCATCACGGGTTCCACCGATGCAGAGTCATCCACGCCCATGGCCTTCAATTCTTCCGCTGAAAAGCGCTCCTTAAGATACTGCCGGAACATCTCCACGGAATACACATCCCGCCCCGGTCCGTAAATATAATTATCAAAATGAATCAGGTCGGTCTTGATGTCCTCCACCGCAAACCGGACAATATCTTTGTAAAATGCCTGCGCCTCCGGATGATTCCGGTTCCAATAATAACGGTACTTCGCCTTCCCATACGTGCGCCGTTCCCCGTGCTCATTCAACAATACCCACTGTTCCGCATCCGGACGCTCCTTGAAAAACGGCTCCCATAAAAACGCTCCGCTATACGTGTACACCCCCACCCGCAATCCAGCTTCATGACACAACGCCGAGAACCGCGCCGCATCCCCCATGCTTTCCTTTTCCGCCGCCAGCCCCGCCCCCTTGTAACAATGCATAATCACAAAATTCACCCCCAACGCCTTCAACGCCGACACCATTTCCTGACTGTGCTCCTTCGCATAGGCCGCGCACTGTTCCGGCGTCGGATCATACCCCGCAGACCCATCCCGCCGTACCCGGAACATCAACGGCTCCCAACTCCCCGCCATCACAATCCCGTCCCTGCTCACCCACTCCGGACGTTCCCCCAGCGGCAACGTCAACGGCGCCCCTGACGCCACCGCCACGGCCGCCAAAAAACCGCCTATCGCCAAACCCAGCCAACGCATAGCTTAAGATCCTCGCCTTTACTGGTTTCAGCCTACCAAAGTATGCGCCCGGATACAACGCCCAAGATGGACGCCGGAGATGGACGCCCCCACAACACCCGTATTCCCGCCCCCGCGTGACAAAGGAGGAAGGTGGGAATCCAGGATTCACTGTATTTTTCCCCTGGATCCTCACGCCCAACTCGTCATTCCCGCGCATGGAGCCCTCCAAAAACACACTCGCAATTCCATAACACGACCCATAGCGCCTTAAGCGCGCAAGAATGTGGCCCAGGGCAAGCGAAGCGCCACCCTGCATAATCACCCCTCCCAAAATTCCGAAGGAATTCAACAACCCAGCCCAGGGTTTACCCGCCGCAGGAGGGTCGCGCGAAGCGCCACCCTGGGTCAGGGACCACCCCCAACAAGACTACACTGAAAGCGTTCCACAACGCGTTTGAAACGAAGGTCCAAACTCCGATTCGGACATCCTTACAAGTGAGTACACATGCCGTATCATATGGCCCATGTTTTTTCTCCGAACAGATTTCTGAGCTACTTCTTTGTCAAGTCGGATTGGTCGGACGAGTCAGACAAATCGGACTACAAATAAGCAATTCGTTGTTCATATCCAGGGGGACTCTGGTAAGATGATGTCCATTGAAGATGGAAGGGGGCGGAGCCAGGGAGAAAACGTATGATGCGTCGTTTATTTTTTGGATGGTGTGCGATGGCCATATTGGTTGGTGTTGCTGCGGGGGAGGAAGCGACCGTGAATAAAATCGATTTAAAGAAAACCCTTTATGTATATCAACTTCCTCCCCCGGGGAAAATCTCCTCATACGATGAAGCCATGGCGGTGGCATGCCTCCAGGGAATCATTAACCGTGAAGGCCCGTGTATTTATGTGTTGTCTTCAACGAATCCCCGGCCCCGCTATTGGCTGGATCTGCTCTCGAACGAAAATCAGTGGCTTGTAGGAAAAAACCGCGTAGAGATTTCCGGGCTTGACGCGCTGGTAAAACTGGCTACGGGCCGTGTAAAAGGCGCGGTCATCTGGGATCCGGAGGCGCCCGCGACCATCAACATTGCAACCACCATCGCAGGCGTTCGAGACGGCGTGGTGCTGAGTCCGGAATTGGCCGCGGAGTGCCTTTCCAAGTGGAACCTTCCCGTGCTTGAAGATTTACGGGGCCGGTTCACCGGCACGGAATCCGGCAGTAAAAAGAATGATGCCTACCGCTGGGCCGTTCGTGAATACCTGGACAAGGGCCTGTGCTCTTCTCATTTTCTCTGCCTGTTCGAAGATGCTTGTTCCATGCGGGCCGCGGGGGATGTGGGTTATGTGGTGACGCGCGACTGGGCGGTGTTCAACCGTTCCTTCGTTTTCGATCTCTCCCCTTGGGGCGATGAGATTCCCAAGGATGATCCAAACCAGTCTTTGGGTACGGATCTCGAAACTTACAAGATGATTTTGAACGCAGTGTTGAAACAGTCCGGGGGCAAACACATGACGGAGATGACCGGATTCTTCGCTTTTTGGAAATACAGCAATATGCCCGGTTTTTCCAGCAAGCACGAGCCGGTCCCCACAGAATGGGAAACCGTGTATCTTATCTCCCCCTACAACTGCTACCAGAACACGATATCCAGCGAATGCTACAACCAGTCCCTGCACAGCCAGGCGCCCTTCAAGCGTCTGAAACAATCCCGTCCGGAACCTAGGAAGACAGTAGAAGAGAAAGCGTACCTCTGTTTTCTGATGGCGGATTATGATTCCGCCACCCCGCTGTACGAGTTCCTCCCCAAGCATTGGGAAGATCCCAATCGCGGCAAGATCCCCCTGGCATGGGGCATTAATCCGAATCTCATCGAGACCTATCCCGACCTTATCACGCATTTCTACGCTACCGTCACTCCCAACGACCATTTCACAAGCGATGCCAGCGCCGCGGGCTATTTCAATCCCAACCGGGTACAGCCGCAGTATCTTCCCCTTTTTACGAAGCACAATAAACACTTTTTCCGCGTCACGGATATGAGCATGGCGCCCATGGTGCTCGACTGGAACGAGCCCACTCCGGCGGTCAAAGACGCCTTTGCCGACTTTGCCCCCGACGGATTTGCCACCATCGTGCTGGACATGCACGGAAACGGTGGAACCGTACCCAAACCCCACGTCTGGAAAGGCATGCCGGTTACCGAACTGATCAACAACACCTGTAATTATTCCAGTCCCAAGCAAACCTCCGATGCCATATATGGTGCGATCATGGAGCGGGGCAACACGAAACCCGGATTCTATTTTTTCCGCATTGTATGGGTCTCGCCGTCTACGGTTATGGATTCATTGGATGTCTTCCGTTCGGAACATCCTGAGATACCCATAGAGGTCGTTGATCCCTACAATTTCTTCCGCCTGTTTAAACTGCACGATCAACACAAAGAGCATTAAGGTTTTCACGTCGATTCAACCAGGAGACCTGATATGACATCTTCAATTGTGGAGAACAAGAACTTGCAATATGGGCCACGGGACGGGGGCGTGTCTAAGTGGAAGTTGTTTGCCTTTTTAGGATGTCTCTATTTGATGGCTCTTCTCTCTATGGATATGTCTATGCCTTCCCTTGTCCAGCGTGAGACGGTGCGCATCGACGGTCCGGATGGAAAACCCTGCCTGGGCACGATATGGCGTCCGCAATCCCCCAAGGCGGTCATTCTCATCGGGCATGGAGTATCTTCCAATCAAAGTATTATGGCCACCTCCGCCAAAGCCTTCGCGAAGAATGGCTATATCGCCGTGACCTTCGACTTTTGGGGGCATGGCCGTTCGCGTGAACGATTCGATGAGACCTCCAATCCCGGCCAGATACATGCCTGGGCCGCCTGGGCGCGCGAACAGTTCAAAGGGTTTCCAATGGCGTATTTGGGCCATTCCATGGGCGGCTTTTCCGGCGCGGAGGCATTTGTGCAAGACCCTGTGGTAGGGGCTTTTGTGGCGATGGGCGCGCTTCCCAAGCAGTTTCCGCCCTGCAAAACGCTTGTGGCCATGGGGCGCTTTGAGGAACTATTCTCCGTCGATCAAGCCCGGCAAAAATCCCAGGGGAAGGCGGATGTACTGACCAGCCCTTTCAGCAATCATGCCCTGGAAACCTGGGATCCCGTCTTGATCCACAGAATCGTTTCCTGGGTGAATGCGGCGTTAGGTTTTGGGCCGCAAAGCCTCTATCCCTGGAGTAACTGGATACGCTCCATTGCCGCCGTGGTGTTGGGGTGTGTGGCCGCGTTGTTTATGGCGGAACAAATCACCTCCCGCCTGTACCGGCCTCCACAACCGGGCAGTCCCCGCAAGAGCACCCGCCGCTGGAGCATTAATCCGTACCGGTTGACGGCACGCTTGCTGGGTATCAGAGGCATTGGCGTGCCGCCGCGTTCAGGAAGCTTTCTGCTTGCTTGTCTGCAAGGGATTTTATTCAGCCTGGTTTTTGCCCTTTTGTTGTCCTGGGTGCTGGATAAAAACATGTTTACCGCCAACCTCAATCATCCTGCCCGTTGCGGTATGTGGCTTCTGCTGACCCCCTTCATGGTACTGCTTTTTCTGGTAGATTCCTGGACCTTGGAGCAAATCCCGCTGGTCAATGCGGGGACGCGGTTTGCAGTCGCCGCAATTACTTGGGTGGCGCCACTGCTAGTGATAAGTGTGGCGCTTCGTCCATTGGGCTCTGAACTGGCATTTGGAGGCATGATTTTGGGGATTGTTGCCTTCATTTGTGTCATCCTTGCGGCTGTTCATGCAATGGCTACCTGGGCGGGCGGCGATTACCGGGCTGGGGCCGTTGCCAATGGCATCCTTTTCTCCTGGGTTATTGCCTTTTGGTTCCCTCTTGTTTGGGGATGAAACCCTAGTCCGACGAATCCCGGTCTTATGCAGCAATACGAGTTCCCGCACCCAGAGGATGCTTCTGGCTCGTGGCTATAGTTAACGTTATTATCGAAACAAGATGGAGGGTTTCCGGGTGAAGTCTGGTTCAGGTGATGGCCATTTGGCTGCAATCGTGTTTGGGGTTGCTTTGTTTGCGGCTGTGTTTGCCTGGTGGATGTCCCTGGCGCCCACCCCCCTGCCGGAAAATGCCCCCGCTGACGAGTTTTCCGCGTACCGCGCCATGAAACACGTTCAACAGATGGCGGTGGAGCCGCATCCGGGTGGGTCGCATGCCAATGAGAAAGTCTACGACTACATTACTGCCCAATTGAAAGCCCTCAATGTCGAAATGACGGTCGAACGGCCCATTTTGCCGCATGGGCATGGCCGGGCCGTCGAACGGGTTGGCGCAATTCTGGTTCGGATTCCAGGAACGGAATCCAGCGACGCCCTTGCCATTGACGCACATTTTGATTCCACCCCCTATGGCCCCGGCGCCGCCGATGACATTAGCGGCATTGCGGCCATGATCGAAACGATTCGGGCGCTCAAGGCAAGCCCGCCTCTGAAAAATAGTATTATCTTCTGCTTTGCGGACAAGGAGGAAATGGGCAGCACCGGCGGACCGGGAGTCTTTTCCCGTCACCCTTGGTTCAAGGATGTGCGTGCCGTGCTGGGGCTGGAAGTGCGCGGCACGTCCGGTCCTGCATTAATGTTTGAGACAGGGCCGGAAAACGGTTTCCTCATCCGCCAGATGGCACAGTCGGCGGCCAAGCCCCGGGCAACCTCCATAATGTTCGACTTTTATAAGCGCATGCCTTTCGGCAGTGATTTCAATTTTTACAAGAAGCAAGGATTGCCCGGTCTCAACGTGGCCTATATTGACAGCTTCTGTAACTACCACACCAAACTGGACAACCCGGAAAATGTGAGTCTTGCAAGCCTTCAGCATCATGGCTGTTATGCCCTTGGCCTGGCGCGGCAACTGGGCAATACCCCGCTGGCAAACTGCAAGGCGCCGGATGCCACATATTTTAATACCCTTGGTTCCCATATGGTGGTTTATCCCCGCGATTGGGGCTGGCCCCTGGCCATCGGTGCATGGGCGATCCTGGCGGTGATCCTGGCCTTTGGATTCGCGAAAAAACGGCTCTCTATTACCGGCATTTTGGGCACTATGGGAATTTACCTGCTTGCCGTCCTGCTTTCCGCGGTGGTAATCACTCCACTCGCCGTTGCGGTCTATTTTATGTTTCACGAACATGCTCTCTACCGAGATCATTGGTTCGCTATCGCCTTCTCACTGATGGGCCTCGGCATCTTCATGATGCTCGCACGCCTTGTACGCGAACGCGTCCGCCCGCAGAACCTTTTTGCAGGCACAGTCCTTTTGTGGGCGTTGCTTCTGCTTGCCTTCCAGTGGCTTTTCCCTGGAGGAGCCTATGCTGCGCTTTGGCCCCTGGCGTTTCTCTCTTTTGGCCTGCTGGCCATGCTTCTCTGCAAGGATCCCGAAGGACCTCAAAGCATCCGGCTGGCACTTGTTTCCCTGATCGGCTTGCCCGTGGTGCTCCTGTTGGCTCCGATGGCGGTGATGTGCAGCTATACGCTCACCTCCTTGACCACACCAGGTTTGTTAGTGCTCATATTTTTGATTGTTGCGATATATCTTCCTCAAATGAAACTTATTCCGCTGAAACACCATCTGTTTATCGGCGCGGGCATGTTTGCCGTGGGCGTGCTGCTTTTGGGGTTGGCGATTGTATCCAATACCCCCAGCCCGTCGAGGCCCCGTCAGAATTCCCTTTCTTATGCGGTCAATTTCGATACCAATGAAGCCTGGTGGCTTAGCAGCGATAAAAAATTCGATGAATGGATGCACAATTTTTTCAGTGATGACGCCCCTTGGGAGGCAATGCCCGAATTTCTGGGGCGTCACGACAAATTCAAGTGCCGCCGCGCCCCCGCGCCCATGCCGCCCTTTGAGAAGGCGGTTCTTAAGGTGCTTGACGACCGCGTCGAGGATGGACGCCGCAAGTTGAAGCTTTTTGTGGATTCCCCACGCGATGCACAGCATATCAACATCCACTTGAAGTCTAATGTTCAGGTTTTCAGTGCGAAAGCGTTGGGAATTCCCATCGAGGGGGATAAGCATCATTGGAGAGTCTCTCTGGACACCATCCCTTTTGAAGGCGGTGAAGTCGAACTCGAAACCGAACCGGACAAGCCCCTTACATTCCTGGTCCGAGAAGAGTCCTATTCGATTCCGGCGCTTCAGGATTTTCCGCCCCGGCCTGATTACATGATGGTGGAGCCCAACCGGACTCTGGAGCGGCACAGCCGCATCGAAACCAATCGTTCCTTTTCCCTATGCACCTATACTTTCTAACGCTTCGCAGCGTATGATGTATGACACGTTGATTGTATAATCAAGGGATAAGCTTCTCAAAGAAGGGAATGGGCCATGAAACCTATGAACAGACGCGCATTTCTCGGCACGGGCATGGGCTTGACCGCCGCCGCCATCGCTTCCTCAAAAAGACCGGTCTTTGGCGCTGCGAACAAAAAATCACCCAATGAACGCCTTAATATCGCCGGTATTGGCATCGGCGGCATGGGAGGGGGCAATCTCCGCAATATGGCCAAGGAAAACATCGTCGCCCTGTGTGATGTTGATCAGAAATACGCGGCCAAGACCTTCGCCCAGTATCCTAAGGCTGTCCAATACACCGACTACCGCGTCATGCTCGAAAAACAGAACGATATCGACGCGGTCATGATTGCGACGCCCGATCATACGCATGCGGTGATTTCCATGGCCGCCATGCAGGCCGGGAAACATGTGTATTGCCAGAAACCCCTGACCCATACGGTATTCGAGTCCCGGAAACTCGCTCAAGCTGCCAAGGAAACCGGCGTTTGCACCCAGATGGGCATCCAGGGACACTCCATGAAAGATGCGCGCCTGATTTGCGAATGGATCGATGCGGGCGTGCTGGGACAAATCCGTGAAGTCATTGCATGGTGCAGCCTTACCTATTATCCGTGGGGCCATGCAGGATGGAGTTCCCCCATGGCCACCCGCCCCGCCGAAATGCCCGACGTGCCCACTACCCTCAATTGGGACCTCTTCATTGGCCCCGCACCCATGCGGCCGTATCATCCCTGTTACCATCCCGCCGTGTGGCGCAGTTGGTGGGACTTTGGTTGCGGCATGATGGGAGATCGCGGCGCACACACCATCGATCCTATTTTCTGGTCCCTCAAGCTCGGCCATCCCATCAGCATCGAGGCCAGCAATACCGACCTTAACCCCGAAACCTATCCCATTGCCTCCGTGGTGCGGTATCAGTTCCCCGCGCGGGACGATCTGCCGCCCGTGACCCTCACGTGGTATGACGGCCTCCAGCCCCCGGCGCCCCTCGGCCTCGGCGATACCAAAAACCTTGGTGACGGAGAAGGCGGCGCACTTTTTATCGGCGACAAAGCCTGCCTCACCTGTGGCACCTACGGCAACAGCCCACGGCTTATCCCCGAAGCTAAAATGAAAGACTTCACGCCGCCCCCCGAGACCATCCCCCGCATAAAAGGCTCCCACGAAGAGGAATGGATCGACGCCTGCAAGAACGGACGCCCCGCCGACGCCGATTTCAGCTATTCCGGCCCCCTCACCGAAGCCGCCCTCCTCGGCAATATCGCCAAACGACTTCCCGGTCAAACCCTCCAGTGGGATGGAGAATCCATGACCTTCCCCAACTCCAAAGAGGCCACCGCCTTCGTCAAAACCCAATACCGCGACGGATGGACGCTTTGATGAGACGGCAGGGGCTTAGTCCGCCTACGGCGGATTAGACAGTAGGTAAGAAAAAGAGGGGTTGCGGTTAGCCTTCAGCGATCATTTCTCGCTGATAGCTGATTTGCAGACAGCCGTATCCTCCGTAGCCTTGTGCGAAGGAGGATGATAGCTTCTTAATACATCGTCCCCTGATAACGGTCTTTCCGCACGCCCCCGGCTTTTTCAATCATTTCCTGGGCCTCTTTAAGGCGTTCCGGAGGGATGCCCTCAATACGGTGACAGATCTTTTTCGCAGGGGCGCCGGCCCAGACTTCCAGCGGACCTATCTTGGTGTCTTCCATCACGATAGTGCCCGCCGCCAGGACCGCGCCATCGCCAATCGTCACACCGGGATAGATATAGCACCGGCTGCCGATCAGCACATCATTTCCGATGATAACCGGCTTGACGATGCGCGGCGTCAGCCCCCAATTGCCGTCCGTGCCGATAAGCAGATGGTTATTGTCGCGGATAACGGTAAATTCGGCGATGCCGGTCCGGTCGCCGACCTGAATCAACTCCTCCGCCTCAAACACGCAATAGAAACTGCACCCCATGTGGTTGCCAAAAATGATTTTTCCCTTATCGTGGGCGCGAAAAACCGCACCATCCCGGAAACGGCACAATGGACCAGCTTCCACATGACCGTCAATGTGCATTCCACGGCCAAACCGGCATTTCTTGCCGCACTTGGCCATTTTCCGGCTGTACCACCACGAGCGCGCATCATCAATAAGACTCATTCCACCCTCCATGCGATACTTTTGGGTTTTTAAAACACGAAAGGCGGGCTTCAGCCCGTGGCCACTGCCCACCTCTAATTTTCATTGGTGGCGGCGCACGGGCTTGAACCGCGGACCGACGGATTATGATTCCGCTGCTCTACCAACTGAGCTACGCCGCCAACGAAAGGGGATCATAACAAATAACCGCTGCCCCTGTCCACTTGAGCATGCATACCCGTGCAGGATATCTGTCTTTTTTGCCTGGCCTATCTCCCGGAAGAGAATTGCCGGACAGTGTCTGGCAAATCGAAGTATTTAAAAAATTCCGCGACACTATCGCGTAATTTCAGCGTGAACTTGTCGAAAAAAGTTAGGGAAACAATTTTCCAGACAATGTCTGGAATATCCGGCCTGGAACTGAAAATGCAGACAGTGTCTGCAGAATTCGACCCGGCTGTCATTACCACATTTATTACCACTTTAATGGGGGATACCTACTTTTGCTCCAATCGGCGCCATTTTGCATCGCGTCCGCACCCCATTACTTCCAGGCGTCCTTCGTTCAGCCAGTGCACAGAAATGCGATGGAACAATGTGAAGATTGCCTAATGGGTCAAGATTCGCTATGCTGATGAACATAGGAAGCTGGAATTTCAAACACATTGTCAATGTGGGCCGAATCCGGCAGTTTCACGTGGTAAACCTGACGTTGGGCTACCGGACCCCGGATATCCGAACCCCATTGGAGGTATTGGATTATGAAAAAGAACTTTGATGCGGTTGAATGGATGCGGCAACGCCGGATCGAGATTGACAAGGAAACCGAGGGGTGTTCCTGGGAAGCGCGAAGTCAACGAATCCAGGACTCATTGAAAGGCGATCCGCTCTGGGAGCGGATTAGGGACCGAACAGTATCATGTGGGCCGTATACCACGGTAAAGTACATCACTTCGGCGAAAGAGGGGTATGGGGAATATAACGCCGATACCACCATACCAAAGGATAAGATTCAATAAACCTCAAATCATACTCATACCTCTCTCTTTCTCTTTCTCTTCTTTCCTACCCCTTACCCGTCCGAAATCCAATCCTATAAAGGAATCACCTCACTAACTTGCAAGGGATTGCTCCTCTTCTTCGGCGGCGGCAATGCCAAGCTGGTCCATTTTATATTTGAGGATGCGGCGGGTGGTGCCGAGGATTTCGGCGGCTCGGGATTGGACGTTGTTGCTGCGTTTGAGAGCGCGTTCGATGAGGTAGCGTTCGAGACGCGCGGTGGCCTCGTGGAGAGGGAACCCGTCAAGTTCTTCTAGGCGATCGATGACTTCGATGTTCCCTGCAGGGAGAATACCGTCGAGGAGTTCGGGGCGAACGCGTTTTTCCTGGCTGTGGCACACAAGGAGGCGTTCGATGGTGTTTTCCATTTCGCGGACGTTGCCTGGCCATTCGTAGGTCATGAGGCGCGCCATGGCCGCGGGGGTGAATTCGCGGATTTTAGAATTGACCCGGGGGCCGTGCTTGGCGATGAAGTGTTCTGCGAGGCGGGGAATATCTTCACGGCGTTTGCGCAAGGGTGGCATTTCGAGGGGAATGACGTTGATGCGGTAAAAGAGGTCTTCGCGGAAGAGCTTGTCGGCGATAGCCTGGGTGAAGTTGCGGTTGGTGGCGCAGATAAACCGCACATCGACTTCGATTTGTTTTGCGCCGCCGACGGGATAGAAACAACCGTCCTGGAGCACGCGCAACAGGGTAGCCTGCGCGCCCAGAGGCATCTCCCCGATTTCATCGAGGAAGAGCGTGCCGCCGTCGGCCACCTGCATTTTCCCGACGCGGTTTTCGATCGCGCCGGTGAACGCGCCTTTGACGTGTCCGAACAATTCGCTTTCCACCAAATCGGACGGGATCGCGCAGCAGGCCAGGGGCACGAAGGGCTTGTCTTTTCGGCGTCCGCCGAAGTGAATGGCGCGTGCGAGCAGATCCTTTCCGGTGCCGGTTTCGCCGGTAATAAGGACCGTGGAATCGACCTGCATTGCCTGGCGGGCAAGGTTAAGCGTATGCAGCAGGGCCGGGGATTCGCCAATAATTTGTTCAAAACCGCTCGAACCCAGTTCACGGAGCGTGTCAAGTTCGCGCTTCTCGCGCAAATCTTCGAGGGTGCGATCAACGAGCACGAGGAGTTCGTCGACATCGAAGGGTTTGATGACAAATTCGCGGGCGCCCTGCTTGATTGCGTTCACGGCGGCGTTCACTGTATTGGAAGCGGTCACCACAATCACCGGAATGCCTTCGCCGCGCTCATCAAGCGTAGCGAGAAATTCCATTCCCGACATGCCGGGCATGGTCAGATCGAGCAGGATCAAATCAATGTGTTTTTCGTCAATGATTGCAAGACCCCTGGCCGCATCCTCGGCGAGCAAAACCCGGTAGGGACCGCTCAAAATCATGCGGTAGGATTCGCGCACGCTCAGTTCATCGTCAATCGCCAGAATCGTTTTCATGGCTGGTTCCTTGTTTGGTTGTGCCCTCGCCGCGCTCCGGCACCGGCAGGCGGAATGAGAATGCAGCTCCGCCTTCCGCGTTCGCAGCGAGTTTTAATTCCCCATGATGTTCCTGCATTATCCGCTGGGCCAGCGTTAAACCCAATCCCATGCCCTTTTCCTTGGAGCTATAGAAAGGCAGAAACACGAGATTCTCCTCGTGGACTGGCACGCCAGGGCCATTGTCCGAGATCCGGATTTCCGCCTGACCATCCTGTTTTTTGGTGCTTACCTTCAACCGCCCGCCGTCACTCATCGCATCGAGAGAGTTTTGGACGACGTTCTGCATGGCCTGTGAAAATTGCGCCTGATCCAGGTGCGCCTCGGCCACTTCAGGATCCAGATCCATTTCGACGCGAATAGTCCTGGAGGCCAATTGCTCTTCAAATGTTTTTAAGACGTTCTGCACGGTGTCATTCACATTGCACCGCTCAATGGAAAGTTTTGGATTCCGCGCAAAGGCGAAAAGCGTCTCCACCACGGCATTGATACGCGAAACTTCCCGCTGGACCACCTGGCAGAACGTGTCCCGGAAATCTTCCGAGTCATATTTGCGCGGCAACAATTGCGCGAAGGTGTTGATGGCGACCATGGGATTCTTTATTTCCTGCGCCACCCGCTCCGACAGGTATTCCCAAAACGGGCTCTGCGCAATGTCGCCGGCCGCCGCTTGCGGCGCGGGGGCAGGACTGAACAACAGAACTATGCTTCCACCGGCGATAGGGGAGGCCTGAAGGTCAAGGAGGGTGTCCGTGGCCGCATCACGTATGCAGCTCCGCCGGGCCTCTCCTTCTGCGAAGGTGCGCAAGGCCGTGTCAGCGAAGGCCGATCCCAGCTTTTGCACACTCTTCCCCAGCATGTCGGAGGCGCGGAGCTCCAACAGCGTTTCCGCATGCCGGTTCATCATGCCGATGGTTTTGTCCGCCAACACCACCACCACGCCCGCCTGCAAATGGGTCAGCACGTTTTCCAGATCCGTCCGTTGAGAAAGATTGTGGCTATGCATGCGCGCCCGTTCAAAAGCGATGGACGTCGTGCGCGCCACCAGACTCAGCAGTTCCCGCTCTTCCTGGGTGTAGGGGTATCCGGAGGCTTTCTCGCCAAGCGCAATTGCGCCAAATACACGGCCATTGCGCAATAATGGTGCGGCCATGCAGGCGTGCAAGAGTTGCAGTTCCTTGACCACATCGGGGAATTGCTGTGCATTTTCCCGGTCAATGAGGGTTGCATGCGCATCGAAATAGCGCATGAGACCGGAGGCATAACTGAGCCGCAAGGCCCTTGTGATGGCATCGGGAACGCCCTGACTGGCCATCACGCGCACGCCATCCCCGCCTTCGAGCACTACGGCGCATCGCGCGGCGTCGAAGATGTCCGCCGCCGACTCGACCAGGCTCTGGCTCAGGCGCAGGGGATTGTCGGCATGTATGGAGGCCCGGCTCAACCATCTCAAGGCCATTTGATGCTGGCCTATCACCGCATTGTGGGGGTGATTATAGCCATTGTTTCCACTGGATGGCTGATCGATTGCCGTCCGCTGGGCGGCAAGCATATCCACTGCGCTCAGCAATGCGCTGCATTCGAACGGTTTGACGAGAACATGATCCGCGCCTGCTTTGAGCAGATGGGCTTGTGTAATCACGTCGCCCCGGCTCGACAATACAACGATAGGGATGTTGGGCGCCACCGAGCGGAGCGTACTCAGGGCGGGTCCTCCCAAAGCGGGACCGTCATCCAGCAGGATCACATCCGCCTGAATGGAGACCAGGCGGCGGCAGGCACTGTCAAGTGTGGGTTCCTCGATCAACAGATTCGCTGGGGGCAACGCATTACGCAAGGACTCGCGAATGGTCTTGTTTCCGGAAATTACGAGCAGAACATTCATACGCCGGCCCTTTCAAACACTTTGGTCTCTTGCATCAAGGGGAAAGTGAGGGTAAAGGTAGTGCCAACATCCACGGTGCTGGTCACGTCAATTTCCCCGCCGTGCTCTGTCACTATGCCGTGCACCACGGAAAGGCCGAGGCCGCTGCCATCAGCTTTGGTGGTGAAAAATGGCGTAAAAAGCTGTTCCAGATGTGTTTTGGAAATGCCGCATCCCGTATCCATTACCGCCACGCGCATGCAGGGAACATCAAAGAAAGTGGGCTGGCCCTCATGGGTGAAATGGGTGCGATCATAATACAGGCGAATGGTCAGGCGCCGCACGGGCCGGTCTTTCATGGCATCCAGGGCATTCAATACCAGATTCAGAAAAACCTGATGCAAACGCTGGTTGTCGGCGTTGACTTCCTGGATCGTGTCGGGAAATTCCGTCATTACCTCGATATCCGCCTTGCGCAATTGGTTTTCGACCAGCGCCAGCACCTCTTCGAGGATTTTTCGCATGTTCTGCGGCGCAAAATGCACTGGTTTGATGCGGGCAAAATCCAGCAAGCGGGTTACGATGGTGTCAATACGCTGCACTTCCGGGGGCACCACTTCGGAAAAGGTTCTGCGGAAGTCAGCATCTTCAAAACGGTTGGGAAGCAGTTGTGTGAACGTTTTAATGGATTGCAGGGGGTTCTTAATCTCATGCGCCATGCCGGCGGCCATGGTTCCAATCGAGGTGAGGCGATCCGCGCGCTGCACATTCGATTAGAGGCGCTTGATCTGGGTCATATTGTAAATCAGCACCATCGCGCCGAGCGTCTCATGCTCCGAAGTGTCAAAACAAGACGACGACATCGCCACGGGAATACTCTCTCCCTCAACGCTTGTGATAACGGCTTCCGCATCACTGATCCCGCGCTGCTGGGCCAGGGTGTGGCGCAGAAGTCCGGCCACGCTGGGTTCCAGTGCGTCCAATGTCATGCCCGGTTTCACGTCGCCCAGTATTTCCCTCGCTTCCTCGTTAACCGTGGTGATATTCCCCTGCGCGTCCACGGCAATCACACCGCCGCGCATATTGCTCATAATCCGTTCCAGATGAAGATTCACGGCGCGAAGCTTGCGATACAAACGCGCATTCTCAATGGCTGAAGCCAGGGGCACCGCCAAGGTTGCGAATACTTCCATGTCTTCGTGGGTATAGATGTCCCGTGCGGCTTTTTGCCCCAGGGTGATCATGCCGACGATTCCGGCGGTGGTTTTCATGGGCGCCAGGAGAAACGCATCCAGTTCCGCCAGGATTTCAGCAATACGCATCTGTTGCTTGGTAGGGCGGCCGTGCAGCAGTTCTTCAAGCACGATCGGTTCAGGATGGCCTTCGATATAGCGCATGAGGAAGTCGAGATTGATATTCCGGGTTTGGATTTCTTCCGGATATGTGGAATATTCCGTGATGATGGTTCCGGGATCTTTTTCGCCTACGAGCAGCACGCGTATTGACTGGACACCCACGGTATGCCGAATGTCTTCCGCGACATGTTCGAGCAACTGATCCAACTGGACAAAGCGGGCGGCTTTGCGGCTGATCCGTTCGATTAACGCCTTGGAATCATACCGCCGATGCATGACGATCTGGTCGAGCAACAACTGAACCCGTTCTTTCAAGGGCTGCAAGACCACAACAATGACCAGGGCCGCCAGGGCGGTTGTAAGAAAGTCATTGGTGCGTCCGCCGTGGCTGAATCCCCAGTGGACGAGGGATACGGTACCTAGGAAGGTGGCGATCACAAAGCCCATAACAATGGCGTAAACGGTGGTGCGCGATACGATCAGCCAGATGTCCAGCAGATGATAGCGCAGCATGGCATACGCGAAAACAGTGATCATCAGCACGACAAAACAGGGACCATAGAGTTCCATGGCGCCGATTTTCAACGCAGGGGCAAACACATTGGTGATGGAGGCCAGCAAACCGGTACTGCCCAAGCCGAATAATACATGTTCGATCTGGCGGCGTTGGATTCCGGCGGTTTTCCGAAGCTTCCTGACCAAATTGCCGGAGGATACCAGGATCGAAAGACCCACCAATATGCTGAATCCAAAGAACATCGGGCCGTAGGTCACAGCCGGCGGGCTGTTGGGAAAGACCTCAATGCTTGTTACATACCAGGGCGACAGTATGGCCGCCAGAGAGCATACGGCTCCGCCTGCATAGAGTGTGGCGAGCCATGGCCGGCTGCCCACGAACCGTTGGTAAGGAAACACCGTAATGAATTGATAAAAGGAAGCGGGAAGGAAGGCGGCTATGGTGAACGCTATTCTCAGCCAAAAAGAGGCGGAATCCTCTGTGTGGCAATGAATAATCATCACGACCCCAAAGGCCCATAGGGCGAGATTCGTGGTGAGCCAGGCGAAATGGCGGTGTGTCCGGCGCTGGGGATTATTCAACAATACAAAGATGCCCAACAAGGCGCATAAGGTGCAGGAGATTGCCAGGAGAATCGTGGGGACCATTATATTGTTCAAAGACTCACTCATGCGGCCCGCCTCAACAAGACGGCGCTATGGGTTCCGCCAAAGCTAATCGCGGTGGCCAGGGCCGTTTGAATATCATTTATCCGTGCTTGATTCGGCACATAATCGAGATCGCAGGCAGGGTCCGGATCTTCCAGATTGACGGTGGGCGCCAACACCCCTTCATTCAGCGCCAGAAGGGCCGCCGCCACATTGAGCAGACCCCCCACCGCATAGGATTGACCAATCATCGATTTCACCGCAGAGAAGGGGATCCGATAAGCTTCCCGGCCCAGGGCCAGTTTATAGGCATTCGTTTCCGAACGGTCATACATCTCCAGCGATACGCCATGGGCAAAAACGCTGTCTACCTCGTGCGGCTGCACCCCTGCATCCTCCAACGAGGACTGTACCGCGCGGGCCAATCCTTTTCCTTCACTGTCCAAAATCAACGGACTTAACGCTTCCGCCGAAGATCCCGTTCCAGCCACTTCGGCTAAAATGCGCGCACCGCGCGCACGGGCCTTATCCGCACGTTCCAACACCAGGGTGCATGCACCTTCGCTTATTACAATGCCGTCGCGGTGTTTGTCGAAGGGGCGCATGGCTTTTTTCGGCTCATCATTCCGTTTGGAGAGAATGCCCAGGGAACAGGCCGAGATCATGGCCGCGGAAAATATCGGGGATTCCGTTGCACCCGCAACGACGGCGTCTGCCCGCCCCATTTGGATCTGATTCACCGCCCAGGCCAACACGTCTAATCCCGTTGCGCATCCGCTGGCAATGGTGATTGCGGGTCCTTTCAATCCGAAATCGATGCTCACATGAACCGTGGCCGAGTGACTGGAAAAAGCGGAAGAAGCATATTTGCTGACCCGTTTGAAACCGCCGGTCCGGTAGGCTTCCTTATGGCTTTCATAGGCTTCGTCCGGCGATCCCACGCTAGTGCCCACCGCCGCCGACATCCGCTCGCTGGCGTATCCCGCTGAAGCCAAGTCCGCATCCTGCACGGCCAATTTCGCACTGGCCACCGCCTGATGCACGTGGCGATGCCAATGCTTGACGACGCTCTTTCGCATGTAATCCTCGGGATTGAAGTCCCAAAGCTGGCCGCCGATCTGGCAAGGCAGGTCCGATGCATCGAATCGGTCAATTCGGCGGATGCCTGACTGTCCGGTTCTTAACGCATTCCAAAATGCTTCGCGTCCAAGGCCATTACAGGCCAATACGCCCATTCCTGTGATCACTACCGGTTCAGCATTCATACTGAATATAAATCCAAACAGTTTTCAGTTTTCCAACAGTCTATACTTACAAATCCATGATGCAGAACCTGAAACAGGCTACGCACCATACTTATTACCTGTTACCTGCACTACCCCGCTGAATATTTTTCAACGGTTAGTTGCCCACCGCCGCCAAAACGGGCGTAAATGGGCGAAATGCCACAAGATTCAGGGGCGCAGTGGCGCGCCCGTTAAATTCACCCGCCAACTTCATCAACCCCCGGGCATCCGCCGCAAAGAGACGCCGCTGCAGCATTGCGCAATACATCCCTTCCTCGCCGTCATAGCCTGAGAGACGCGCCATCAACCCCTCGCGCTCCGTTGCGCGGATAATGATGTGCTCTTCTTCAATATCCCGAAGCAATGCGGCATATTCCGAAGAAATGCGGCTCCGCGTCCATCCTGACATGCGGTAGGGAACATCCGGCGGCCTGTATTCTCCCCACGCAGGCGTCGAATCATGACCCAGCGCCCAGCGCGAATACTCCGCATGATCCACTTTAAATCCAAATTGTGGAGCGGAGTTCATCCATGTGGATCCAGGTGTCAGCACCGGCATGGACAAACGAACGGCACTGGGGTGGCATCGGCTCAGGAGGCGTAATGTTTCCGCGCGGGTGTGGTAATCATCCTGCGGACAAGGATAGGTCAGGTCTGCGACCGTAAAAATCCCTGCCTTCCGGCACGCCTCCAACATCCGCTCCACGTCCGTCACGCCAAATTCATGTCCGTAAAAATCCTCCAATAAACGCTGGCTGCCCGTGTCAATCTGAAATCCGGCCGAGGAACACCCCGAACTGGCAAGGAGGGGCAATGAACTTGGCGCCAAATGGCGTATATGCGACTCCCGGCTGTACTGAACTGCGAGACCGCGGGTCTTAAGATCCCGCGCCAGTTGCTCTACATGCGGCGCGGGCGTGGTCTTGCCTTCAATATGAAACGCGCGCGCCCCGAATTGCTTGTCCAGCGAAAGCATCTCATTACACAGGACGGCGCTGGACCGCATCCGCACCAAGCGTGTTGAAAGCCGCGATTCCGAATCATGCAGGGGCGCCGATGCGCAGGCACGGCTTTGTTCCACGGAAAAAACCTTGAATTTTCCCATATCATGGGCCGCGGGATAGACATCCTTCTCATAACATGGTTCGGGAAACCGATCCAGCGTGGTGGACATGTCACACTGTGTTGCAACAATCTGTTGGCCGTTGCGGAAAACCAGATTGGGCAATCCATTCCATTGTTCCGGGGAATGCAGACATTCCGCCCAGTGCGGCAATGCTATCTCCACATCGCCCATACAGGCGCAATCAAACGCTTCTTCCACGGATAGAATCAGGGAACTGAACATATCAATATATGGACCATAGACGAACTGTTTCACATCCGGCATCCGCTCCCGAAGCCGTTCACTCGCCGAAATTGCCTCCCGCAGGTCACTACGGTCCAACACCAGGAAACCGACGAAATCCAGAGGTTGACAGGCCGTAATGGCACTGCCAATTTCCCGCTGCCGCCCCTCTAGAAATTCATTCAACAGCACCTCAAAACCCCGTGTCTGGAAATAGCCGGTTAGGAATCCTGGAAGAAAGCGCGAAGGCTTCCCTTCGTAGGCTTGGGAAGCTTGTTGAGCCAAGGTAGTCAATCCAGGGGGGGTGGAGCGGCGAATCGACTCTATGGTTCCATAATCCAGAATTGTAGTTATATGGCCCTTGGATAACAACGCGCTTGCCACAGATGCCAAACGCCTTTGGGGCAGGAAGGATTCAATGCGTAAAGGTAGTCCAGGAACATACAACAACAAACTGCGGGTCTTCATGAACGCTCCTTCCGTTACCTACGCTGCCATAACCGCTTCACCCCGTTCTCAATAACCACTATAGGTGGTAAGATGTACATATTTGAACACAACATATTGGCTAGATGGTAGCACGAACACAACATATATGCAAGTAAAAAATAGTATACCCAAGATATTGTTAAAAAATGTCTTTTCACTGTTCGCCTAACTCCTTATAAATGGGCAACTTAGAAGACGCCAAAAAGATATATTCCCATGGGGGTGGAAGACTTCAGATTTATCTATATTTGCTCAAATGTATGGTCTCTGTAGGTAGTATTAGGTGGTTTTTGTTTGTTTTGTAATGTTTCGCAAGTTTAAGGATAGTGGGATAAATTTATCACGCATTCTGCGCAATATCAGAATCTTGCCCACCGAAACACAACCCTACATTCACTTTGATGTTTGTGGCATAAACAGCTATACTCCATTTGAACATGAGTAGATGGGAGAATCTCACAGCCCTATGCCCCGTGTATCAGTCATCGTTCCATCGCTGGATGGCTATCGCAATGGATGCGTACCGCGCTTATTGGAAAGTATTCACAAACAGACCTTTACCGATTATGAAATACATGTCGTGAAAGGCATATTTCCTCAGGGGAAGGCGATTAACCAGGGGGCATCTCAAGCAGAGGGTGAAATCCTGCTCATCCTCGATGATGACAGTGCCTTGGCGGACGAAGAAGTATTCGAACGGCTGGTGAAGACCTTGGAGGCTGACCCGGCGATTGGCATGGCGGGCGCCAGCATTGTTTTAGCGCCGGATGCCTCCCCTTTTCAGCAACGGGCCGCACGACAGTTTCCCCGTTTTAACACGCCGGTGGTGGACCGGATAACCGACAGTGACCTCGCGTGTCATGGATGTTGTGCGATCCCCAAGCGCATTTTTGAGGAAGTGGGACGGGAACGTGAAGACCTAATCCGAGGGCTGGACCCTGATCTTCGGGTACGGTTGCGTGCTGCCGGCTACCGCGTGGTACTTGCGCCAAATACGCGCATTTACCATCCCATGCCGGAAAGTTGGAGCAAACTGTTGCGGATATTCTTCCGGAATGGATATGGATCGGCCTATGCCCAAAAATTCGAGCCGGACAGCGTCTATCAGACTCACGAGTCATTGGATTCCTCTTCTTTTCAGCCAAAAGTTTCGTTTGGCAGCCGGGTAGGCCGCTTTCCTTTTCGGCTGATTAAAGCCCTTATAGAGGGAAAATGGCTGCGTTTGACCGCATATATCAGTTATGCTTTCGGCTATGCGTGGGGCCTGCTCCGCGCGAAACGCATTGCGGTAAAATAGTCCATGGGAAAGCGGTTATGCCCTCGGTAATAAAAAACGGGATCAAGCGAAGTCTTAAAGGCACACTCCGAACGGTTGGTTATGTGACCCGCACACACCACCCCACCACCCGGATTCTCACCTACCACAGCATCGGTCAGCGGCGGCATGAGATGAATGTAACCCCGGAAAACTTCCGTTCCCAGATGGCGTGGCTGGCGCAACATGCAAACGTAATCTCCCTGCGCGACGCCGCTGAAGGCAAGCCCGGCGTGGCTATCACGTTCGATGACGGCTACCAGGACAATTTGTTAAATGCCGCGCCGGTGCTTAAGGAATTTGGGTTTCCCGCTATTGTGTTTATCGTGGCAGGGAAAACTGGCTCAGTGATTGCCCCAAACGATGATCCCCAAACCAGTGTCTTGATGACGTGGGACGAAGTCCGCGCATTGGAGGGATTTGGGGTTGAAATTGGAGCGCATGGCATGACGCACCGGCGCTTGTCGGAATTAAGTGAAGACGAACAAGGCGCCGAAATCCTCGAATCCAAACGGATTATAGAAGCGGAACTTGGGCATCCCATCCGTTGCTTTGCCTACCCCTATGGTTCCACGCTCGACTACACTGAGTTGACCTTTTCCCTGACGCGCAAAGCCGGTTTCCGCTATGCCGTGTCGAACCGCTATGGCATCGTGCCTGTCGGCGCCTTTCCCTGGGAACTGCGCCGCATCTGGATTGACGCCACCGATTCTCTCGCCAGTTTCAAGGCCAAAGTGGACGGGCGCCTGGATATGCTGAGCGTTCTCGACAGCCCTGCGGGAAGCCGCTGGCGGAAAAGGTTTAATACACTCCTTGGTCTTCGATGAATCGCGAGATTCTAATGGCGGGGAACTTTTGGGGATTTTGTAATGTGAATGATTCTTATAGTCGCATAGGTCCTATATGGGGCTTATTCTTTAATCGGTTCAGTTCCAATCTGCAAAGCAAAGTTGACACACCTCCTGATAAACAGTAATGTTTTACCGTTGCGCAGGGAGAGTGAAGCATGTGGTTGTGGCAATTTTACAAGACGCGCGAGGACAAGCCCGTACTTGAGGATGAGAAGACCATCCGCCGGATGTACGAACGCATGCGGTGGTCGGTATTTCTTTCCATCTTGTTCGGGTATGGTTTCTTTTATGTCTGCCGGCTGAGTTTTTCGGTGGCCAAAAAGCCCATGCTCGACGCCGGGATCATGAATGCGGATCAAATGGGGCGTGTCGGTTCGGCGCTCTTTATTACGTATGCCATCGGCAAATTGTGCAACGGATTCCTGGTGGACCGGTGCCACGTTGCTCGTTTCATTGGCACCGGCTTGCTCATATCCTCGATCGTCATTATTCTCTTCGGATTTAACGAATCGGTTTTTCTATTCTGGCTTCTCTGGGGCATTCATGGCTGGTTTCAATCCATGGGATCCGCCCCCTGCGGCGCGGCATTGTCGCAATGGTTCAGCAATCGTGAGCGCGGCACCCGGTATGGCATCTGGAGTACGTCGCACAGCGTGGGAGAAGGCTTCTCGTTTCTAATAACAGCAGCGATCATCGCGCATCTTGGATGGCGCTGGGGATTTTGGGTTGCGGGGGGTGCGTCCATGATTGTGGCCTTGATCATCTTCAAAACGCTTGCCGACCGCCCCAGGACTTATGGCTTGCCCGCCGTGGCGGAGTATAAGAATGATCACGCACAAGCTCCGGATGAAGCTAAGACCGTGGGACAGGCCCAGTGGGGGGTGATCCGTAACCCCTATGTCTGGATACTGGGCATTTCCAGCGCCTCGATGTACGTTTCCCGCTACGGCATCAGCAGTTGGGGCGTCTTATTTTTACAGGAAGCGAAATCCTACGACCTGGAATCCGCCGGGATAATTCTCTTTATCGCCAAAATGGTCGAAATGACCGGCTCGCTCACCTCCGGCCTTCTCTCCGATGTGTTTTTTAAATCCCGCCGCAATGTGGTTACGCTCATGTACGGATTATTTCTTCTTTCCGGGTTCATTGTGCTCTATTTCTCGCCTTCCACGCATTTGTTCTCCTTGGACCGTGGTCTGGCCGAAGAATTGAAAGGCGGAACTGCTTCCACCGAAATCCAGCAGGTTTTCAAGCAAAATGGTATGACTCTGAATGGTTCTGAAAAGGTCACTTCCTTTGTTCGCGGGGAACACCGCTTGTGGGAAATCAAACCGGATGGATTTAACATGCCCTGGTCGGGGTGGCGACTGGAAGACAATGGTGTGCAACTGACTGTGGCCCAAAAATACAATCTCCGTCATATCGGGGGTCTGTGCCTCTTCGGATTTGGCATCGGCGGCCTGTTGGTCTTTCTTGGGGGATTGATCGCCATCGATATTTGTTCGAAACGCGCTGCCGGCGCCGCAATGGGCCTGGTCGGTTGCTTTTCCTATATCGGCAGCGCGATTCAGGAACGCATCAGCGGTCTCTTGTTGGAATCGGATAAAGTCATGGTGAATGGCGTGGCCAGCCACGATTTTTCCCGCGCATTCATGTTCTGGATGGGCGCCGCGTTTTTTTCCGTGGCCCTTTCCTGTACGTTATGGAACGTTAAAGCAAAGGATTGAACATCATGCAATCATTTGACCTTTTAGTCATTGGCCACATTTCCAAGGACATCAACATTGCCCTCGGCGAAACCGAACATTGCGTCGGCGGCGCCGTTGTGTTTTCCTCCATTGCCCTTAAGAGCATCGGGGTACATCTCGCCGCTGTCACCAAGGCTGCGAAAAAGGATGCCAAGGCGGTGGATGTTTTCAGCACATACGGCGTTCCGGTGATCGTGCTCCCGTCCGCCAACACCACCTCGATCCGGAATACCTACCTCTCCGAAGATCGGGAGCGCCGCACCTGCGAAGCCCTCGGCATTGCCGATCCCTTCACCGATTCCGACATACCAGAAGACTGTGTTGCCGGCCTCTATTACCTCGGCGGACTCATTCAGGGGGAGTTTCCGGAAATCTTCATTCGCGCCATGGCGCGCCGGGGTAAAATCGCATTGGACGCACAAGGGGTTATCCGCGTGCCGGAAGCCGGCCAGATGGTCTTCAAAGACTGGCCCGCGAAAAAAGAAATGCTGCCGTTAATCCATTACTTTAAAACCGATGCCGCCGAAGCCGAAACGCTTACCGGCCTGACGGATCGCGAAGCCGCCGCCCGGCGCCTGTATGAGTGGGGCGCGCGGGAAGTTATGGTGACGCATAATTCCGGCGTGCTCGTCTATGCGGAAGAGAGGGCTTCCTTCGCCCCCTTCACCTCACGAAATCTTTCGGGAAGAACAGGACGCGGCGACACTTGTTTCGCTTCATACTGCGCGTGGCGGAAAGATCATAGCCCTGAAGAATCCTGCCGGTTTGCCGCTGCACTAACCTCCATCAAAATGGAAAAGCCCGGACCTTTCACAGGTTCACTCGCCGATGTGGAAACCGCTATTCGCGAACGGTATTGATCGCTATATAACTTTATTGGACCTATAGGACCTACAAGACGTATAGGTCCTATTTTAATGAACTACCTGATTCTCTGAAGCTGACCGCCGATAGCTGACTGCTCTATTCACACATTAAATCGAATTAAGAGCATATCGCCATCCTGGACGATGTAGTCTTTCCCTTCGAGGCGGACTTTTCCGTGTTCTTTGGCTTTTGCCATGGAGCCCGCTTCCATGAAGTCTTTATAGTTGACCACTTCGGCCCGAATGAAGCCGCGGGCTAGGTCAGAGTGGATGACGCCTGCTGCATCCACCGCGTGGGTGTTCTTGCGAATGGTCCATGCACGCACTTCGGGCGCGCCGGCGGTCAGGAAGCTCATTAATCCGAGCATGTCATACGCCGCATGGATGAATTGTGTCTTGGACTCCTCGCCCAACCCCAGACTTTCACGGAATTCCGCGCGCTCCTCTTCCGCAAGTTGCGCAATTTCCATTTCCATTGATCCGCACAGTGAAATCAAGGTGAGATGGTTTTCGGCGGCAAACGCTTTCAAGCCTCCGGGATCCTCTTTACCGATGTCTGCTTCGCCATAATTAGCCACGAGCATCATGGATTTTTGCGAAAGAAAGGTATAGCCCGCGAGCATTGTCGATTCGCGCGGCGTCAGTTCAAGTGTGCGCAACGGCTGCCCCGATTCGAGATGGGCTTGACACCGTTTGATTAATTCAAATTCGAGATCTTTGCGATTTTCCTTTTCCATTCGCTCAATGCGCTTTTCGAGAATGATCAAATCGGAAAGCTTAAGTTCATCGTCCATGTTGGCGGCATCCCGCACCGGGTTCACGCTGTCCATAGGATGAATCACGGATTCGCTCTCAAATGCACGGACCACATGCACCAGGGCCTCGGCATTCTTCAGCGCGGTCAGGGCGGAATTGTCCAGCGCCTTTTGTTCGCCCGCCGTTTCGTTGGGGGCGATGTCGATGAATTCTATCTCCGCATAGGTTTTCTTTTTGGGCTGGAAAATTTCCGCCAGTTTGTCCACGCGCTCATCCGGCACTTTGATAACGGCGATGTTCGCCTCGCGCGCGCCATAAGCGCCGACGGCCGCATGGGCGCCTGTCAAGGCATTAAATAAGGTCGTTTTGCCCGACCGTGCATATCCGACAATTCCAACTTTCATTGCGAGACCTCTATAGACGGTTGAAGGGAAAAGGGCGCTTTACTGCCCGCCGATTTCCTGAAAACACTCCTTATGGTATCAACCCAGAGGCGATTTGTCCAAGAAGTTCTTGCGGTAAAGCCAAGGCTGCGCTAGACTGGTAAACAAACGGGAGGAGGCCAATATGCTGAACGATGTGGATCTCAAGGTGAAGCTGGATAAACCCGCCTACAAAAAAGCCATGGATGCGCTGGACTTGCGTCTTGCGGAACTGCAACGGAAAGCGCGGGAAGCAGGGATTCCCGTCCTTGTGGTTTTTGAAGGCTGGGACGCTGCAGGCAAAGGCGTAGTGCTTGGCCGCCTGCTGGAGGCGCTGGATCCGCGCGGCTATAAAGTGCACCATGTAGCGTCGCCGACAGAAGACGAGCGTCTTCATCCGGCCCCGTGGCGGTTCTGGAACCGTATCCCTGCGCGCGGCCTGATGGCTTTTTTCAACCGAAGCTGGTATCACCAACTCTTGGATGATCTTGCGCGGAAAAAAATCCATGGGATGGCCCTCACGGCGGCCTATGAACGTATTCGGATTTTTGAACGCCAACTGGCTGATGACGGCATGGTTATTCTGAAATTCTTTCTTCATATCAGCAAGAAGGAACAAGCCAAGCGGTTTGAAAAACTGGAGAAGGACAAAGTGTTCTCGTGGCGCGTGGGAAAAGCAGAACGCCGCCACCATAAACATTTTGATGAATATTGCAAGGCAGCGGATGCCATGCTGGGGGAAACTTCCCTTCAGGAATCCCCATGGATTGTCGTGCCTGCCACGGATGAACGGCTAAGCATTGTCAAGGTGGCGGAAGCTTTGGCGGAAGCGATTGAAAAGGAGCTTGCGCAACGCGCGGAATGCACACGGGAATCCATCGAGTTTGCACCGCGTCAGACCAATCCATTGGATGCCGTGGATATGTCCGTGGCCTTGCCGAGGGAAGAATACCAGGAACGGCTTCCGAAATTACAGGCGGAACTGCGCCGCCTTCAGCATTTATGTTATGTGTATCGGCGGCCTGTAATTATCGTATACGAAGGGTGGGACGCCAGCGGCAAGGGGGGTAACATCAAACGGCTGTTGCGAAAACTCGATCCGCGCGGCTTCGAGGTGATTCCGTTCGCCGCACCGCAAGGGGAGGAGAAAACACATCATTATCTCTGGCGGTTCTGGCGGGCGTTGCCAAAAGCGGGGCACTTCGCACTTTTTGACCGTAGTTGGTATGGGCGGGTATTGGTGGAGCGCGTGGAGGGTTTCGCCAAGCCAAATGAATGGCAGCGGGCCTATAGTGAGATCAACGAGTTTGAACAGCAGCTTGCGGAAGCGGGTGCGGTGATCGTCAAGTTTTGGATGCACGTTACGAAGGACGAACAACTCCGGCGTTTTGAGGATCGACAGAATACACCGCACAAGGAATGGAAGATCACAGATGAGGATTGGCGCAACCGCGAGAAATGGGACCAGTATTGGGAGGCGGTGTCGGATATGCTGGACCGGACCTCCACCGCGCATGCGCCATGGACCATCATCGAGGGCAATGATAAATGCTATGCGCGTGTCAAGGCGATCGAGACCGTCATCGACGCCATCAAGAAACAAGTGCCTCCGTTAGGCAAGAAAAAGAAAGTGGCTGAAGACGAGTGAAATTTCATATGGCGTGCGTTTCAAAGCAAAGCTGCTGGACAAGTGCGTAGTTTAACTTGTGAACAAGAGGGGCGTTTCTATTGATGCGAGAACCCGTTTGGTGAATTCTTGCCAGTTGAGTTCGGTTTGCACGCGTTTGCGTCCGGCTTCGCCCATATGGCGGGCACGGTGGGGATCGTTTAATAATGAAACTATTGCTTGGGCAAGGGCATGGGGCTCGCCAGGTTTGAGCAGGAGCCCGGTTTCACCGTCAAGGACGGCATCCGTCACACCACCAGAGAGACCCGCTACCACAGGTTTTCCGAAAGCATGCGCTTCAGCGAATACAAGCCCAAAGCCTTCCACTTGTCCATGCTCATCTTCATCGTTGGGGAGGGCGAACACATCACAGGTTTGATAGAGGGCCGTAAGATCGGCTTCCGGCAGATACCCGGGACAATGCACCTGGCCTTCAATTCCCATGGCCTTTGCTTTTTCCAGGCATTCTTCCCGGCACGGGCCACGCCCAACCATGACCAAGTGCGTATTCGGGCAATGTTCACAAATTTCCGGCAATGCAGTCACAAGCGTGATGTGTCCCTTCCTCGGGATGAAACGTCCAACAGCCAGAATAATTTTAGAGTCACCCAGTCCGAATCGCGTGCGTATCTTTTGGATGGCGTCTTCGTGTATGGGCGTGGGAAGATTCGCGCCCGGCAGGATGACCGAAATATGATCGTGCGGCACCCCGAAGTCTTCAAGGTTCCGGCGCGTGAATCGGCTGATGGCCACGGTGGTTTCGGCGCAGCGATAGACATTGCGGAGGAGTCCTCGGAGAATCGGCGTGTGTTTGAATTTCAAGAATTCATAGGCATAGGCGAAAACGACATACCGTTTTTTATAAATGAGTTTTGCCAATCGGGCAATAATTCCGCCATAGCTGATATTGATAGCCAGAATAAGATCAGTTTCTTTGATCAGCGGCCAGGTTTTCCGGAACAGGGGGAAAAAACGAAACCAACCCCATTCGTAACCATCGAAACGGATCACCTTCGCGGTATTCAATGCATCGTCCACAGGCCGCTCGTTTTGCACATTCGGCGCGACGACAATGACCTCGTGCCCCATGGCGGTGAGTTGGCGAGCAAGCTGTAAGGCCACGGTGGCGATACCGCCTTCAATCGGCGGGTAGTCCACGGTGGGGATTAGGATCTTCATATCTTCACCACCACATAATCGCCCAATACCAGCGCGTCCATGCCCGTGCTGAAAAAACAACGCAAGGCATCCATGGGCGTATTCACAATCGGTTCACCCATGACATTGAAACTCGTGTTGACGACCATGGGCACGCCGCGCAGTTTCTCGAACTCCTGGATCATGCGGTAATAGCGGGGCTGCGTTTCCGCGGATACGGTTTGGACACGCGCAGTGCCGTCCACATGGGTGATGGCGGGGACACGCGCCTGCTGGTTCTTTTCCACTGGATACACGAAGAGCATAAAGGGCGAATGCCTGCAACCGGAAAAGAATTCGCTCGCACGTTCTTCCAAAACACTCGGCGCAAAGGGCCGGAACTCTTCACGGTGCTTCACATAATGATTCAAAAGGTCTTTCATTTCCGGGCGGGTGGGATCCGCGAGAATGCTTCGCGCGCCAAGCGCGCGCGGGCCAAATTCCATGCGCCCCTGGAACCATCCTACGATTTTCCCCTCCGCGATCAACTCGGCGGTACGGCGCTCGACGGAGTCCGGCTGCTCATAGCGGATTTTCGCCATGTCGAGGGTGTGGCGGATAGCTTCGTTCGTATACGCCGGACCAAGGCAGGCATCGCACATGGTACAGGCGCGGGCCGAGTGGGTGTATTGGTGATGCAATTGCAGGGCCGCGCCGATGGCGATACCATCATCTCCGGCGGCGGGTTGGATAAAGATTTCGTCGAAAGGTCCTTCCCGCAAAAGGCGCCCGTTCATGGAACAATTCAACGCAACACCGCCCGCCATGCACAGTTTCTTCAACTTCGTCTCGGCCTGGAGTTTTCGTGCAAGCCGCAAGCAGGCTTCTTCCAGGATACGCTGTGCGGACGCGGCGATGTTTTCATGCCGTTTCTCGATAGGCTCGCCTTTTTTCCGCGGGGGCCCGAAACGGTCGATAAATTTTTTCGAAAAGTATCCGCAACGGGATCCCGGCAGGTAATGCCAGGCCGCCCATGACAAATCGATTTCATATAAACCGTCGAGGGTAATCCGGATGAATTGTGCGAAGTCATCGTAAAATTCCGGTTCGCCGTAAGAGGCGAGTCCCATAACCTTGTATTCGTCGCTGGCACGCTCGAAACCCAGGTAATCCGTGATGGCCGAATAAAAAACGCCCAATGAATTGGGATAGGGGATCTGCCGCAGACAGCGGAGGGTGGTTCCCTCCCCCACTCCCATCCATGTCGCGGTGTATTCACCGATGTAATCAAGCGTCAAGATAGCGGCCTGCTCAAACGGACTCGCTAAAAACGCGCTGGCCGCATGCGCGGGATGATGCTCCATGAAATGCACACGGGTATGTTCCCCGGCCAATCCGCGCATGCCTTGGATATACAACGCATTGTGCGCGAGTTCATAGGCCATGAATCCCAGCGAGTAGGCCGGGCTGCGGAACATCTGGGTGAGCCGGTATGGGAGCCGGCGTCCCACACGGAGTCCCGGGCGCATGTAACAGCCGATATGGTCCACATCGTCCGGCGTTAGGCCGGCCGTTTCCAGGCAATATGCGACCGCTTTCCTCGGCACACCACCCTGATGTTTCACGCGCGAAAGACGTTCCTCCTCCACGGCTGCCACGATCTTGCCATCCACCAACAGCGCAGCCGCCGAATCATGCGAATAGCCGCCTATGCCGAGAATATTCACGGTTGGTGTATCTCCATTTCTTAGCGATTTTACTCTATCCCGATTTTCTTTGCTTCTTTCTTCTCTCGCGAAAAAAGAAAGGAAATTTATCTATTTATTCTTTTCTATAAACTCCAAAGTTGTTGCCAAGTCCGGGATGCCGGCGCGGCCGCCGGGTTTGGTGCATTTCAGGGCGGCGACCGCGGAGGCGAATTCACAGCATCGGGGGGCATCCCAATGTTGCGCCCAGCCAAAGGCAAATGCGCCGTGAAATACGTCACCCGCACCGAGTGTATCCACTACATTCACAGGGAAGGCTTTTCCGAAGGTGATGTTCGTGCCATCCGAACAGACCCAGCCTTTGCTTCCCAGCGTAATCACGGCGATATCGGGGCCGAAAGCGTGAATTGCGGCCAGGGCTTTTTCTGGGTTACCGGTGAAGCCCAGACGGTCCGCGAAGTGATGCGGGGCAATCAGCACATTCACGCCTTCCAGCCATGCATGGTGTTTTTCCTCTGGTTCGGTATCCGCAATAACGGGTACATTCCGTGCGCACGCTTCATTCACCGCAGCAAGGGCTAAATCCGGGTAACAATGATCCACAAGCATCGCGTCCGCATTTTCGAGATGCGGGAAGCGTTCGTCCGCAGGCCAAGTCAGGTTTTGGCCCGGACGATGGAAAATGGTGCGTTCACCATCTTGTTCATTCACATGAATGAAACTGAACGGGCTCGCGCCGCCTGGAATTTTCCGGACTCCTTGCGTGCCGACATTTTCTTCGTGCAATTCCGCGAGAATAGAGGCTGTAATCTCATCATCACCCAAAAGGCTATACAGCGTGGTTTCCGCGCCGAGCCGCGCACAGGCCACGAGGGCCGTAGCGACCAGTCCGCCGCCTTGAATGCAAAATGCACTCACATGCGCCGTATCGCCCCAAGGCACTTGCGGCGCCGCTACAATGTAATCCAGACACGCGATTCCAGCGCCCACAATACGCACAGCCATATCTCATTCCTTCCTATTTTCCGTATCCATATACCACGCTCCGGACAGCCGATCAACCTGATGGTATTATATATAGATTCTCAACGTTATTGGCGGGTTCCGCTTGGCTTCACCCACCCTGCATTTCCATCAGAAGCAAGGTGTAGTAGACCGGCCTTTTCATCGCCTGACCCTCTCGGCATTTTCATAGATTTGGAACTTTTCGGAGAGACCGGGTATCATGTAGTCGGGAAAAAATATCGTTATGGAGGTTTTATGGGCGTCATAGTAAGGTTTTTATTTATGATCGCGGTGGTGGTGTTGGGCATTGTATCGATGTGGACGACATATGTAAGCCTCCATGATTCGATCTTGCCGGAACCGGTGGTAAATATTCCACTGTGGGACGGCACGCTGTGGAAGTGTTCGGTGATGGCGTTGGGGATGTCGGTGGCGATTGGGATTATGCTGTTCGCGTTAAAGGTGGCGGTCATAGGGGGGCAAAAGCGGTTGAATATTCTGGGGGTCGTTGGGATGACGATCGTGGCGTTCATTTCAATTTCATTTAATCTGGATGTGTTGTACCGGACGGCGGATCGGGATTTTTTCCTTCGGTATTCGAATGACACAATGCGTGCGGTGTATGAGGGATATCTGGCGGAGGTGACGACGTCGCTGACGGAAAAGCGGACGGAATTGTTGCGGCAACTGGCAAAGCAGGAGGGTGAGTTGGATGCGGAGGTAAAGGGGCTTCGAAAAGCGCCTGCGGGGTATGGTCAGTATGCAAAGCAAGAGGATTATAAGCTGACGCTGCTTCAAAAAACGACGCAGGTGGAGTTGGATGCGGTGGAGCAGGCAATCAAAGTGAAAGAACAGGCGGATGAGGTCTTGAATGGCACGCAACCGGCCAATATCGAGGATATTGACAGGATGCAGCAGCAGTTGAGGGTGATTTGCAAGGATCTTGCCGGCCCTTCAGGGGTAATGCTGCCGAGCGTGGTGCGTTTGGAAAGCCCGTTGTTTGCGGTGTTTTCGAAGATCTTCGATTGGAAGAGTCTCGGGCTGAAGGAAGTGTTTCTGGTGATTATCGCGTTCCTGATGGATCTGGGGGATATCATCGGGTATACGCTGGTGCCAAATAGGAAGCGGAAGCCGGCGCCGGAAGAGGATTATGAGCCACTGCTGCCGATAAGCACGCTGCGGCCGTTGCCGGGTCCGGAAACGGTGGGTCCGCCGGCGTTGGTGGAAATTCCATCGGCGCGGGATGTAAAAACTCCAGGACCGGAGGAACATAAGGCTGCGAATGACAAGGGTGTTTCTTCATCAGGCGGTGAGCGGGGTCAACGGTTTCGGATTCGCCCAAGGTGATATGTTTGTTCCTACTCAGACGCCAATCAAATTGAAAGCCATTGGCATCTTCGACATTCGATAACTACACAATTGCGGCACGATCCGTGTACAATACGTCTCTTTCGTTGGCAAGAAGGACAAGGATTGGCAGTATGAGCAGTGGTTCAATACGACGTAGAGAGTTTATCAAGGGTGCGATGCTTACCGGCGCAGGGTTGCAGTTGGCCGAGGCAGGGGCACAAGGTCAGCCTGCTTCCTCACCCCCCTCCGGTCCTATGTTGACCCCGCCCCCTGATCAGAAGATACCGCGCCGGAAGCTGGGTAAAACCGGGGTGGATACCCCTATTCTGATTATGGGGTGTTGCCAAACGCTCGACGCCGCCTATGATAAGCGCCTTCACCGCGCCTATGCTATTGGCGTCGATCATCTCGATACCGCGCAAATGTACGCCGAAGGTCAATCGCACAAGACCCTTGCGCCGTTCATCAAACAAGTCGGCGACCGGAAAAAACTATTCATTGGGTCCAAAGTATTTCAAAAAGGGGAAGAGGGAACCCCGGAAGCCTTCAAAACCAACATCGATCTCTGCTTAAAAGACCTCGAAACAGACTATATGGACGCGTTTTACATGCATATTGTCCAACATCCGCGCCTGCTCGATCCGGAATTCGTCAAAATGGGCGAGGAACTGAAAAAAGCGGGGAAAATCCGTTTCTTCGGGTTCTCCTGCCACCACGGCGATTCCATTCCCACGCTCATGAACAAGGCAGCCGCCGTGGGCGGGTTTGACGTCATTATGTTCCGGTATAGTTTCCGGGAATGCGGGGATCTGGAACTCAACAAGGCCATCGACGCCTGTCACAAGGCCGGTATCGGCCTCATTGCCATCAAAACCCTCGCTTCCGTGCCCGACGACCAGGAACAGGTAAAACAGTTCCAATCCAAGAATTTCACTCTGATCCAGGCCAAGCTGAAGGCGGTCTGGGCGGATGAACGCATCGCGGGCATCGCCTCACAGATGGGCAATGTGCAGCATGTCATGGAAAACGCCGCGGCTGCCATCTCCCCCACCCAGCTTTCCATGGAAGAATTCATGCAACTGCACCGCTTCGCCGGACAATCCGCCCATCAGCACTGCAAGGGCTGTTCCGGGGTCTGTGAGTCCTGTGTTGAGGGCCCCTTGCGCATCGCGGACACCCTCCGCTATCTCATGTACGCGGAATGCTACGAGCAACGCGACATGGCCCGCGCCCTCTACGCGGAATTGAGCGAAGAAGAACGCCGCTTCGATCTGGCCGATTTATCCGCGGCGCAAAACGCCTGCCCCCAAGGCATTGATATCGCTGCCCGGCTTGCTCATGCTCATTCGATACTCTCGGCCTGAAAGGCACCAGATACACACTACTTATTATCGAAACGCTTGGCGATAGTGTCTTCCGTCAATGCTTCCCGGGTGAATACTACATCCATTATTGCGCCCTTAAATCCTTCAAGTTCGCCGTAGTTTGGATTGCAGCCGATGCCGAGGTTTTGCGGTCCGGGCTGTAAACAGGCGGGTACGGCAATGCTATTCGCTTTTTTCCCGTTCACATAGAGAGTAAGTTCAGAGAATTTTTTCACCACGGCGACATGGGTCCACGTCCCATTCGTGATCTCGCCTCCGTCCAGATGATATCCCCCGGTGGGCTGTTCGATATTCACCACGAGATGTTTATCCTGCACGGATACCCGCAAGGCATCGTTCATCGGGGCGCACCACGCGGAGAAGACATGATGCCAGCGTTTTCCATCGGCTTCCAAACCCTGTGGTTGAAACCAGGCGCTAAAGGTGTACGTGCGCAGAGGAAACTGGGGTGCTTCATACACAAGTTTTGAATTATCGCCATTAAAATACAGGGCGCCCTTATCTTCCTTGTTCCGGTTGGCCGTGGGGATCACTTTGTCCGCCATAAGCAGCTTGCCCTCCTGCGGCTCCGCTGTTCCCGCAAGCAAGGCGCTCAGCACCGTTCCTTTCATACTGGTGGGGACACCCGCATCCAGGATAAACTCCAGCGGTCCATTCGCGCTCTTAACCTCTTGCCCTTCTCTCTTGGCCGTTACCTGCCAATAGTATTTCACCCCTGCTTCCAGCGCTGTTGTGCAGGTAAACTCCGTTTGATTCAGGTTTTTCTCCACTACGACCGGATTGGCTATAGTAGCCTCTTTTGAAATGCATACGTCATAGGTGGAACCGGGTTCAGTTTCATTCCACATCATAAACACGTCTTCCAAAGGCAGCCGGGCATTATTCTCCGGATACTTCAGGTGAAACGGCGCGGGCGGGGCATTTTTAACCGGCAGCCAGGACTTGTAGGCGGTGCCATGCGCGCCCGCTGTGGCAAAATCAACCAGAAAGAGATCTTTACCCTCAGTGGCATTCACCTTAAAAAGCACGATAGGCGAAAACCGGGCTTCGCTTGATGCCGGGGTGAGTTGCAGAGCATCGAGGTCCATTTCCGGGATCTGATCCGGTTCCACAGTGTTAAACTTCTGATCATAGGTTAGCAAAATGGGCCCTTGAAACAGGGACGTATTGAATTGGACATTTTTATCCCCGCGAACGACCCAAGTGCGCATATCCAGCGCAAGTTCAATCACATCTCCCGCCTTCCATAACCGCTTCAGCGCCAGGTAAGCGCTCGGTTTTGGGTCAGATATCGCCGTGCCATTGATTCGCACCTGGGTTTCTTTGGACCAGCCGGGGATGCGCACATAGAGTGGCATTTCCACTTCACTTGGAGGCTTCACGGTGATCCGGACACTTCCCTCGGCGGGATACCTCGTTTCCTGCACAAAGGTCCATTTAACACCCTCGGCCAAAGTGGCCTCTATCGTTCCCGGACCGTAGTAATTGAGATACAGACCGTTGGCATCGCCCAACACGGCCCAGTCGCTGATAAATCCAAGGCCCCGGGGGCCATTTACGGAGCAGCAGTTTAGCTCCGGGGTGCCCGGCCGGGACTGGAACACAATGGCATGGGCGGAGGCGAGGCGCTTGCCACTCATGGGGGTGTCATACGTACACCACCGTCCACTGGGATGTTCATAGCCCAATACCGCGTTCCAGGTGGCCCGCTCCATGGCGTCCGCAATGGTGCTGTCCGAGGAAAGGCGTAGCGCCTCCACGCTCAACGCAATCCAGGCGACCGTGCAGCATGTTTCGATGGACCCTGATTGAAATGGATTTCCCACCGCCTGTTCATTTGTGGAAAAGCTTCCGGAATTATGCACATCCGTGGCATAGATACTGCGCCACCAGTGCAACAGCGCCTGTTTGTAGGTTTCATCACCGGTGATGCGATACAGTTCACTCAAGCCCAGCATGGGATGCAGGCTTTCCCATCGGGGTTTGGGCGTGAGATAGTAGGGAATTCCTGTCAATGCCTGCCGGTAATAATCCCCGGCGGGGGGCTTTTCCCAATCTTTCTCGATCTCCTTCATCAGCCGGAAATACGGTTCTTTGCCCGTTTCCCGGTAAAGCAGGCCGAGGACATGAATCACCGCCATATTCATTTCATGCGACCCCGCGTCATGGACACGCTTGCCGGTATCCAGGAAAGTGGCACACATTAAATCGGCGGCACGCAAGGCGGCATCAAGCGCGGTCCGATCCCCCGTATCGCGGAACCACAAGTACAGCGCCAGCATGCAGTGATAGTGCCCCCACAAATCCCAGCGGTCCATCAGATGTTTATCCGGAAACGGGCCCATATAGCCATCGGGGGCCTGGGTGGAGATCAATTCCGCCATCACTTGCTTTATTAATGTTTCCAGCGCCGGATCATCTGTCATTCGATGGATTAACACACACGAAGTAAGGTATTTGCCAATAAATTCACCGGCCCACGGCACGGGATCTTCATAGGGCGGCTTGCGGTCCCGAAGACGCATCATTTCCAATATGCCTGGATTGGCGTCCGGCGTAGTTAAGAGCCAATTCTGGAGAATAGCATTGATTCGGTTTCCAGTCTCGCCTTCCAAATGGATCCGTAACATGGGCTGGGCCAGTTCTTCCCTTCCTTTCACGGCAACACCCTCCTGCGCAACAGCAAAAAGTTGAATAAACACCATGCAAGACGCCATGAACAGCCACTTTGGCATGCATTGGACACGCTGATGTGTTCCATCCGAAATCTCTGAAACCGTTAGGGTTAGAAACCTTTCCCATACACCACATCCATTGACATTCATACGATTTCTCCATTTCAAGTCAAGGATCGCACAATATCACCAATACCGGCTGAATTCAAAGAAGGTTCTTGACAAAAAAAGCCACTCGCAGTAGGCTAAAGATAAGGTATTTTCGCAAGGCAGGTATTATGGTTACTGTGGGCGTTGATAAAGCAAGAACTGAGTTTGCAGGGCTCCTGCAACGGGTATTAAAAGGGGAAAGCGTCACCATCACAAAGCATGGCGTGCCCCTGGCAAAACTCATCCCTGCGCAAAAAACCGCTTGCCCTTCCATTGAAGAGACGATTGACGCTTTATTCAAACACCAGACAAAGACCCGCCAAAACAGGCGGTCCGCGCCTGAAATGATTGAGGAAGGCCGCCGGTAAGAGAAACAGGGATTGTGGTGTACGAGCAAGGCCACAAAGAAGGTTCAAAGGTTTTTCGTCACGTTGCAGATAGAGGCAGCGGCTATATTTCCACAAATTCCGTTGTAACCGTGACACCCTTCATATGAAAAAACCGGAAGCCTTTGGCCGTGGTTTTATCAAAATTATCGCGCGTGGTGCTGCAACAGGCGGTGGTGACAAATAAAACGCCGTCCTGCTCTTCCACCTGATTTCCATGCCAATGTCCCGACATCACCACTTTCAGATTGAATCCCTTGAAAAGTCCAAGAATCTCATCCGCATTCGTAATTCTATATTTCGTGTGCGGATTCAGCGGATGGTGGCAGCACAGCGCAATGGGCGTAGCGGGAGCATCCTTGGGCAACTGCGCTTTTAACCACTCGATGCGCTCCGCCGGCAAACTCACATCACTGGCGGCGCCGACACAGGAGTCCAGGCCGATAAACAGCCATTTACCTTCCCGATGGGTCCACTGTGTCTTTCCAAATAGTTCCACAAAAGCGGCATAGGGGTCGCTTGCTTTTGGATCCACATCATGATTGCCCGGTACAACAAAATATGGTTTTTTAAAGCCCTCCAGATACTGCTTGGCCAACGCCAGCTCTTCCCGCTTGCCGCTGGTGGAAAGATCTCCAAGAATAAGCGAAAAACGCAATTCCGGAATCGTGTTTATCCGTTCAACCGCGCGTTTGAGCAACTCCCCGCTTGCCGCATCCAGCAGATGAATATCATTCAGGGCCGCCACGGTAAATTGTTCTGCATCAGGAGTCGCAGACACCGTATTTTGTGCATAGGCCCCGGCGCTTAGCGCGCCCAATGTCCACAAGAATTGACGGCGGGTAAAACGCATGTGCTTATTCTCCTCTTTTGATATTCCTGTGCTCCGCGATTCAACACCAATCTTCATAGAAGTATAGCGAAAAACATTTCTTAATAGGAAAAACTGATACACCTGCCATTTCAATCACCACAGGCATTTACGAAACAGGCCTTTTTATCAAAAGATCAACAGATACTGGGCAAATTACTGGCATTGCCCAGCCGAATCGGTGCTTTTTCATTTGCCCAGAGGAGAAAAAGGGCTATTTCGCAAATGCTTCCACCATCGTATTCCTTGCAAGACCCCTGTCCCTAACCGTAAAATCATGAAGGCAACAATTAAAGGAGACTACCTGATGCACCTCCAGCATACAATCAAGGCGGTGATTCGTCCTGGGGAGCAGTCCGGCTACGTAGCGGAATGTGTTGAAATACCGGTTGTAACACAAGGTGCAACACTCGATGAAACCGTTGCAAATTTGAGCGAAGCTACCGAACTCCATCTTGAAGATGTGGATTTGGAAGCAATGGGTTTGGCGCCCAACCCAACGATAGTCATCACCATGGAACTGGAGACCGTACATGCCTAGTCTTCGCCGCATGACTGGGCGGGACGTATTGACTGCGTTCAAGTCATTGGGCTTTGAGGTGTATTCGCAAAAAGGCAGCCATGTAAAACTGCGGCGGCTCGACCCAAACGGCGGCCAACAAACCCTTACCATACCCAATCATCCGGAACTTGATACGGGAACTCTTCGCGCTATCCTTCGGCAAGCCTCCCGCTATGTTGCCTTGGACACACTCCACCAGCATTTTTACCGATAACCATACGAGATCAACAAAAATCCCAAAATCATACCCGCTGTATGAGGCAAAGCATGTATTGGCATATAATCGAAGGCGAAGCAGGATGCCGTTTTGCAGTGGAGCACCAGTGTGTTGCCATTGTGGTGGATGCCTTGCGCGCCAGCGCGACAGCGGCCATGCTCCTACACCATGGCGCAACAGAAATATGGGTGGTTGGCGAAGTACATGACGCTTTTGCCGCCAAAAAGCAATGGCCTGACGCTCTTTTATTTGGCGAGCGTAATGGTTTGCCACCGGAGGGGTTCGATTTTGGCAACAGCCCCCGCGAGACCGTGGCGGCAAAGGGCCGACGCGTCATTTTCACCACCACCACCGGCGCACAACGGATGATTTCCGCTTGGGGCGCGGCGGCGGTGTACATGGGAACCACCATTAATGCTTCCGCCGTGGTGAACGCCGCGTTGCATCATGAAAAGGAGGCGGTCCTGATTCCCGCCGGACTCTATAACGACCCTGCATTCGACGCGCAGGAAGACCGCGTGGCGGCCGTGGCGATTGCCATGACCGCAGGCGCAGAGATTGGCGAAGGCGCTGATGTTTATGCCCGATGGAAGCCCAGAATCGAACAGGAGGGCATTGAAACTCTTTTTATGTGCGCCCCCCATGCGGAAAAGCTGCGGCGCATACACCTTGAGGCGGACGTTGCTTTTTGCGCACAAATGAATGTGACCGATGCCGTGCCTATGGGTATTGAGAAAAACAAGTTGGGGGTTCTGGTGGGGAGAAAATAGGACCTTAGAAATTCCATACAGATTCTATAGCGTTAGAAATTTTTGCTTCCCCAGCATCAACATTCTACAATTTGGCTTTGAAATTACATGGCTGAAAATCTTTGGGGAAAGAATATAAGGAGATACGAACATGGCTGAAAAGACTCCCTCCACGGTGTGTTTTGCATCGTCCAAGGTGAAAGAATTGCGCCGCGACGCCACGTTGCCCGCGAAATTCGAGCGGCTGCTGGAAATGTATCCATTGAAAGACATGTTCGGCAATCGCCGTGTGGCGATCAAGATGCATGTAGGCGGCGACTTGGGCTATACCACGATTCACCCGCTTTTTGTCCGGATTCTGGTGCAAACGATAAAAAACGCCGGAGGAAAACCCTTCATCACTGACGGAAGCGGTTCCCAGCAGAACGCCGTAGCGCGCGGGTACACGGAAGAGGTGCTGGGTGCGCCGTTTGTGGAGGCGGCGGGCATCGCGAATCAGTATTCCTATGAACGCGAAATCAAGTATCAGACCCTCGATGCCGTTGACCTCTGCGGGAACATCGTGGACGCCGATGCGATGGTGGTGTTCAGTCACGGGAAAGGGCACGGGCATTGCGGATTTGGCGGGGCCATCAAGAACATCGCCATGGGCTGCGTGGCCAAGGATTCGCGGGGCAAGATCCACCGGCTCCAGGGCGAGAAATTCACCTGGGACGCGGATAAATGCAATCACTGCCACACCTGCGTGGATAACTGTCCTTCCAGCGGCGCCATCTGGTTCGATGAAGACGACATACTCAAGTGGAACGATCACAATTGCCGGTACTGCCGCCACTGTGATCTGGCCTGCCCCGAACATGCCATTCATCTGAGCACGGAAGGCATTGAGCATTTTCAGACGGGGATGGCGCTCACCACACAGAAAGTGCTGGAAACATTCGCGGAAAACACGGTCCTGTTCGTCACTATGTTATTGAACATCACGCCGTATTGCGATTGCTGGGGATTTTCCACGCCTGCACTCGTGCCGGACATCGGCATCGCCGCTTCCACGGACATCGTAGCCGTCGAGCAGGCCAGTCTCGATCTCATCCGTTTCGAGGATTTCATTCCGAGCGCCCTGCCCGCACCGCTTTCACTGGGAGAAGGCTCGCATCTTTTTGAACGCATCCATGGAAAAGACCCCTATTTGCAGGTGGCCTGCGCCGAACGCATCGGGCTGGGCTCCCGGAACTATACACTGGAAGCTGTGGACTAGAGTCAAGGGTCCTAGGACCTTTAGGTTTCCAGTACAGCAGTCTCATTGAAGACAGGGCTTTCATAGTTCTTCCGCCGCCAGTTATAATACCTGATTATGACCGCATCACGGGAAGACATAATTACACGCCTGCGCACCGCCATCACCGGCTGGAAAGCCGAGGTGTCCGCGGGGCAGGAAGTATTAAAAAGCCATATCGACTCCGCCGGGCGTCAATTAGCCCGGTTGCTGGAAGTGCTGGCGGTGCGGGAAGAACACACGATTGCGCTCACCGCCGCCCAAGCAGAAGTAGCCCGTCTTACCTCACTCCTTGAAACCCGGCGGGCGCCCACACTGCCCCCCATCGCGCTGGAGAGTGCCCGCCACGACGTATTGGCATCGGGAGAACGGGTCGCCGCCGCCATTGCGGTATGGACCGCTGAGGTTACTCATGCACATGAAGGCCTCTCCCGGCAACTGCTTTCGGCAAGCACTCAATTAGACACGTTACTGACCCGCCTTGACTCCATTCAGGCGCCTGGTCCGCCGCCCGAAGCTCAAATGCCATTCGCGAAGGTGATTAAACAAACCCAGGAAACGGTTCGTGCGCTTCGGGAAGAAAATTCCGCACTGCAAACACAGGTTTCCGGGCTCAATAGCGAAATCCTCTCGCTGCGCGAGACTGCCAATCATCTCCAGCAAACGGATCAACAACGTGAATCGCATGTAGAAGAGATAACGCGCGAAAAAAACCTCCTTACAGAGAAAAACCAGCAATTCCAAGAACATCTGGCTCAGTTTGAGGCCACGATAACCCGTTTGCGCGATACGGAATCCCAAAACGCGAAACACCTCGCACAACTCACCTCAGAGCGGGATCTCCTGGAACAATCCTTACAGGAACGAGAAAATACACTGCAAGAACGTACAAATCAGACCGTTTCTCTTGAACAAACCATCGCCATGAAGTCTGCGGAAATTTCCGCCCTTCAAGAACAACTTCATGCCCATCAGACGCTTCTGCAACAACATCAGGAATTGACGGCACAGACAGAGGCGCTGCAAGCACACCTGGAGAACAGTACACAGCAAGCCGCCGGACTCGAACAGACGATTACCGATAAAACGGCTGAGATTAATGCGCTTCGGGAACAACTCCAGGAATACGAAACGTTACAGCAGCAGCACGCAGGGTTGATCGCACAGGCGCAGACGCTGCAACAACAGCTGGAATATGCCACCCGGCAAACCACCGGACTCGAACAGACAATCGCCGACAAAACGGCGGAGATCGATGCACTGCGGGAACAACTCCAGGAACACGAAACGTTACAGCAGCAGCATGCAGGGTTGATCACACAAGCACAGACGCTGCAACAACAACTGGACAACGCCTCGCGGCAAACCGCCGGACTTGAACAAACGCTCACCGATAAAACGGCGGAGATCGATACGCTTCGGGAACAACTCCAGGAATACCAGGATCTTCAAAAACAATATCAGACATTATCCGAAGAGGCGCACTATCTTCAGAAGCAGCTTGAGAACCAATCTTCTGTTCTTGCCATAGATGCATCATGGCCGCAGATCATCACTGATCTGCAGCAAGAAGTGGACAATCTCCAGGCTTGTCTTAGCGAAACCGTTCAACGGCATGATCAATCCATGCATCAAATAACGCTATGCACCCAACAGCTTGATGAGGAAAACAACGCCCTTAGAACGCAGTTGGATAATAGCCAGCGTTCTTTGCGGGAAGTGACTTTACGCGCCGAAGAAACGGAATCCCAGGCGCGCGAATGGCAGGAAAGAGCGGCGACATACCAGAGCCAATATGAAAATGCCGTGGTGCAAACAGAGGCACTGGAGGAAGCCCTGCGCACCCTTCGTGCCGAATTCACCATAGTCTCAAACAATTACGATGCGAACCGACAGCAAATCGAGGCCTTGGCGGACGTTTTACGCGAACGGGAAACCAGTCTGTCCGCGTCACAAGATGAATCAACACATCTTTTGAATTCATTATCACAGGCCCAGGCCAGCCTCCAGGAATATAGCAACGCATTAAATGAAGCTAATGAGCGATCTTCATCCCTTGAGAAGTCATTGTTGGAGAGGGAACAGGCAATTCTGCAAATCTCCTCCCAAGCCGCCCGTGAAAAAGCCGATCTTGAACAGCGCCTGGAAAATCTTTCATCAAAAACGGCCTCCCTGGAAGAACATGCCGCCGGATTACAGGCAGCACTGTCTGAGAACCAGTCCGCTTTGAAAACAGAGCAGACAATACGCTCCGAGCGCGATCGACAAATAGACATTCTGAAAGACGATCTGATAAAACGAGACGAGGCATTCGTATCGCTGAACACTCGTCTGGACGAGGCTGCACAGGCAATTGAGGCATATAAAAAGGATATCGAACAGAATCAGGCAAAGGCGCAAGAAATCACGGCGTTGCAAGTGCAATTGGCGCAACAAGAGGCCCTGGAATACGAGCGGCAACAAGTTATTGATCAATTGCATCAGGAAAACAACGCCCTCAACACGCTTCTGGCTGAAACGCGTTCCGCCTTGGAAGCGCATCAACGCGGGATGGTTGAGCACTCCACCCTTGTCGAAACACTCCAGGACCAAATCACGAAACTGGAAGGCCAACTCGCCGGCGCCCGTCAACAGGAATCCACCGCAGCGGCCATGATTGATGAACTACGCGACGCCTTGAATGCCATGCGTCAGGGGGAGGGTTCCCGATCACAGGCTTTACAAGAACGTGATGACCTTATCGTGCGGCTGGAGGAGGAACGCCAACAGTCCGTCTTGGCTCAGGAGGCCTTTTCCACCCAGCGCGGCGAGCTGGAGCGCCTGGTGGATACCTGGCGGGAACGCGCCGTCACACTTGAAGAAGATATCACACGCCTGCGCGCAGAACTTGACGCTGCTCAGGCCGCCATGCAAAACAATGATGCCGAACTTCGTGCGGCACAAGAGGCGCTAAAATGCCAACAAGATGCCACCGCACATCATGAAACCACCATTGCTGAACTCCAAGAAGCATTAATCCAGGCACGGGAACAGAATACCCCTCAACAGCGATCCTATGCGGGCAGTGCCGGCATGGAGATGGATTCCCGCCAGGCAGCGCACCAAACGCGTGCATCCAACGAGCAATATAGAATAATGGTTTCAGAACTTGCCCAAGGTCCTGGGATCCGCCCGCTGGGAGATATTCTTGTCGCTGCCGGGGTCATTTCTGACAACCAATTGCGGGACGCCCTTAAGGAGCAGCGGCGATCCCCGGATCAACATCTCGGCGGCGTGCTGGTGCGTATGGAGTACACAACCGAGGAAGCGATTGCACAGGCCCTTGGCTGTCAACTGGGCATGCCCGTGGTTCATCCGAATTCAGACACCGTGGATCCAACTGCGGCGGCATTGCTTACCCGTGAGATATGTGCCTGGCATGTGTGCATTCCCATGCGCTCCGCTAACGGCCGCCTGGTTGTCGCCATGGCCAATCCGCTGGACGAAACCGCCACCAAGAAAATCGAAGACGTCAGCCGTCATGTCATAACGCCGGTCATCGCCACCGAACACGCCATTCTCGAAGCCATTGACGACATCTATGGCACAATTTAGGTCTCTGGGACGTTTGCACCGTGCATCAAGGCTGCCTACAATATCGCTAATAACAGAAGGGATCACATCATGTTTATAGCTATGTTAAGCGTTTTGCTTTCCGGGGCTCAGGCGGAGTTGGCCACAGGCCCCATGCAGTGCGTCGCGGAAGGATTCAAATTTACGGAAGGCCCCCTCTGGCTTCCGTCCAACGTGTTGATCTTCAGTGATATTCCAGCGGACACAATCTACCGTGCGGACAAATCCATCTTCCGTAAGCCCAGTGGTTGTTCCAACGGTTTGACTCTTGACCCTCAAGGCCGCCTGATCGCCGCGGAACATAAAAACCGGCGTGTAAGCCGTACGGAAGCAGACGGAACCGTAATAGCGGTTGCAGATCGCTTTGAGGGAAAGCGCCTTAACAGCCCCAATGATGTGGTGGTTCGTTCGGACGGCACGATTTTTTTCACCGACCCGCCCTATGGTTTGGAAGGCGGTTTAACCGGGCCAAATGCTGAACTAGACTTCGCGGGGATATTTTTTATTACCCCAAAAGGCGAGGTGCATTGCCTTGCCCGCGACTTCAAAAAACCCAATGGCCTCACGTTGTCCCCTGATGAAAAAATCCTATACGTGGGCGACTGCGAAAGCAGTCTAATCAAAGCGTTTGAGCTTAACAGTGATGGCAGTTCCAAAAGCACGCGGATGCTATGTGAAATTCAGCATCCGGACGGTATGAAAGCGGATGAGCGGGGGAACATCTGGTCCACGGCAAAAGAAGGCATACGCGTGATATCGCCGAAAGGCGAACTGGTACAGGCGATTGCATTTTCACAACAGACCACCAATTGTGCGTTCGGCGGGCCGGACGGCACGACGCTGTATGTAACCACGCCCGATGCCGTCTACAGCATGCCCGCGCGCGTTCATAGCGCCACATGGGCAATGAAAAAATAAGAGGAGTTCTTCATGCTTAGAACGCCGCCCACGTGGGGCAATATCACCCGCAAGCGCCCCTTGATCATGCTGCAAACCAACAACCGCTTCAATGATTCCGATGAGCACTTTGGCGGCGGAAATAATCCTTTAGAAGAAGCACGGGCACATGGCCGCGAGGCGGTTCGCGCGTGGAACGAGGCGCTGCCGGAAGTTCTGAAACCGTATTGCCACCTGCAGATGGAACTGCGCATGCAAAATCATCAGGCCCGCTATGATCGCTTTCGCGCAGTGTTTGACGAATTGCAAAAGGAAGACGTTCCGGCAAATTTTCAGTTTGCCGATCCGCATGATCAGTATGTATTCGATCCGGAATATGTGGAAAAGCTGTTGCAGGAGTACCCCTGCATCCAGAGCATGACCCTGACGGAAATCAATTACGAACATTATCGATCGTTCAATGTTCCACGGTATGTGGTATCGCCGGAAGCGCGGTACGCGATGGATATCATCGAGATGGCAGGCCGGCATGGAAAATACTTGAGTATTTCACTACAAGGCTTGAAATGGATGCACATTGGCGCGGACGTGCTGAACCAACCCCTGCTGGAAAAGATCCGTGAATACGGCGAGTATGTTTTGGCCGTAAATGAACACATCGGGCCGCAGCATCTGCCGCGCCAGACCTCCGTGTGGGGGATCTGGATGGCGGGAATCACGGAGCATTGGGGCGTCGAGCCGCAGTCCTGGTGGTTTGAAAACGGGCGGATGATCTCGCCCGGCGTCTTCGGCCAGTTTCAGGCGGATAATACCCGCGGCATGCCCCCTCAACTCTACCGTGCGATGATTTTACAAGGCGCTCTGCTCGGTGCGACCGTCTATCAGTTTGAACCCTTCTGGGACCTCTTCGATTACGACAATGCGCAGTGCTGGCGCGAGGTGATCTGTCCCACGCTTCTTGAAATAATTCAACGGCGGCTCATCCCGGAAAAGGAAGAAGTATTCGAGAAGACCAAGGTGGCCTATCAATACAAGGCCGCCCGGGACATCAATGAATTCCATGAAAATCTCCAGGATGTGGATTGGATACACAACCAGGGCAACCTTGCCCTTGCCGCCTATGGGTTATGGGAACGTTTCTTGGAACATGAATTGATCCCCAATAAGGACCGGTATTTCTTCATCCCCCTGCTCCCCCCCGCCACGCCGCAAACCGTGCTGGATCGGTTTGCCCATGTCATTCATCCTGGCGAATGTGACTCTGCACACGCTTATCAGGATTTACTGAACAACTATTATCCCAAAAAGGATACAGGAACCGCTTGGGTATGCAGCATTCATGGCCACACCTACGTGATGCAATCCCATGAGAATTTGTATGAACAGCAAACGTACCGGGTTGAATTGCCAAAGGCAGTACGCGGCGCGCACGCGGAATGGACGGAGGAAGGATTGCGTCTCGAATGGCCGCATGATCCAGGGGCAACGGAGTATCTTGTATACCGATGGTTGGATGAGTCCCTGCCGGAAGTGATCCGAACGCAGCAAGCCGTGTTTCTGGATACAAATGCCAAACGCGGCAAAAAATATCTATATGCCCTCCATGCGCGCACTTCGTCCCGGGAGATTGTGGAAGGCACGGTGAATTACCTGGATTATCTGGTGTTCAGTGAGACTCTCAGCGCGCCCGCCGAACTGATTATTATGGAAGCGGATGGAACGCTCCATGTGCAGCCTGTGGGTCAATCGAAAGACGAACGGCCTGTATGTCAGGTGGTTTATCCCACCTTTGAGGGCGTGGATGGTTTGCATCGGCCCATCGCTGATGAAATTGTGCAACGCATCGATGCGTTTAAAACAGCCTACGATGCGGCGGATTGGCGCGGGTTAACGGAACTGTATGCGGAACGCTATCAGGATGCCAACGGCTACTACTTGGAATATGCCGGCCGTGCCTGGAAATGGTGGTTTTTCCGGAACAATTCCTTTTGTTTTCTGCGCCAGATACGGCGGTGGGATTTCAGCAATTATGAAACCACGGGGCAGGTGCGCGTGTTTATGTTCGCGTTGTGCCGCGCCCTGCGCCGTGACGACTTGCCGTTTGGCAGCGGGTATGACGGCACCCTCCGCATCCCGCGCACGCCCACGGAAGAAATCTGGTTCACCTGGACAAGGGAACCGGACGGACTTTGGCGAATCCTCTCTACGGATCCTGCCTTGCCTAATTTCCAGGAAATGCTGTGGAACAGCCGGGGCTGCGACAAAACCCGCATCAAGCTCGCTCCCGGAAAAGATGGCGAGACAGAATACTTGCCCGAGGGCAAGAGCAATCTATTGCCCATTGAAACAAACTGGCTCCCGGCAGACTGGAAACGAACCTAAAGGCGCGCCATGGGAACAAATAATCAGAAGCGGGATGAATATTGCGGATTTGAACAAGGCCCCATCCGTCCACCCAGCGAGGCACAGAGCCTATTAATCCGGGTATCCCGCAATTGTCCCTGGAACCGGTGCGCCTTCTGTCCCGTATACAAGGGCTCGAAATTTTCGACACGCCCCGTCGAACATATCAAACGCGACATTGATGCGGTGCATCGGCACATAGAAAAGATACAGTCTCTCTGCGATGGTTCCGGACGAATATCACGGGATGCGCTGTATACAATGGCACAAGACCTTCCCGCAGAGGAAGCGGACTCCTTCAATGCGGCCCTCAATTGGTTCAGGGCAGGGATGCGGAACGTGTTTCTTCAAGATGCGAATGCGCTGTTCATCCGCCCGCACCACCTCATGGAAATTCTCACCCACCTGCGCGCCTGTTTCCCGAACATCCGGCGCATCACGTGTTACGCGCGCTCCCAGACCGTTGCCTCATGGAAGGAAGACGATCTGCGGGCTGTGCGTGAGGCGGGGCTTGACCGGATTCACATTGGTTTGGAATCCGGCGCGGATGCCGTGCTCGAACGCGTTCACAAAGGCGTAAACAAAGCGCAACACATTCTTGCGGGGCAAAAAATCAAAGCCGCCGGCATGGAACTTTCCGAATATTACATGCCCGGCCTGGGCGGACAGGATCTTTGGGAAATACACGCGCGCGAATCCGCGGATGCACTGAACCAGATTAATCCGGATTTCATCCGGCTCCGTTCTCTCGCTATTCCCAATCATGTACCATTATTCGAAGAATGGTGTTCAGGCCGGTTTAAAAAGTGCACGGATGTTCAGGTGGCCCGCGAAATCCGGCTCTTCCTCGAATTACTTCAAGGGATCACCAGCATGGTAAAGAGCGACCACATTCTCAATCTCTTTGGTGATCTGGAAGGCCGGCTTCCCGGCGCCCAACCCGCCATGCTGGCCATGCTCGACGTCTTTTTGGATTTATCTCCCGGAGAACAGGCCCTTTATCAAGTGGGGCGCCGCATGGGTGCATTTTTCACTTTGGATGATCGTGCCAACCCTCAACGCCGCGACGCTGCTCAATCCGCCTGCCAAGAGTTTGGCATTACCCCCGAAAACGTCGATTCCGTTATTGACGAAATCATGAAACGATTCATTTGATTCCTGAATAGGCAAAATGACTATCCCCAACAACTTAATTTCGGTTTTCGCATTATGGTATGATAGGGACTTAATCGCAACCTGCAGGAGTTTTTAAATGCGCCGTTTATTATGTGGGATAACCATCCTTTTTTGCCTGTTCGCCTTCCCTTCCGCCTATAGCCAGACGGTTGATGCCCGGCAAGTGATAACCGATGCCATGAACTATGCAAAAGGGCTTGGCTCACTGTCCGTGGAGATGGTGGTAAGCCAAAAGATCAACATGGCCGGCGCCGACCGAAGCGTGGAAATAAAATGTGCCTTAATGATGCGCGGGGACAAAGACATGTACCTGCACGTCGGCACGCCGACAAACGAAGCGGATTTCTTCTGCAATGCCCAGAAACAGGTGGTTCATCTGATAACAGAAAAGCAATATCTGGAAAAACCGTCCACACGGAAAGAACTGATGAGTCTGGTGGGCGGAGGGATGATCAACATGGGGTTCATGTGGCTGGCAAAATTCCTCCATGGGGACGATTCCATCCTCACTTCCGCATCCGATGTAGAGTATGTTGGACTGGAACAACCCAATGGCGAAAACACTTCAAAACAGCAGCATATCCGGTTAACAACCACGGCCTATAAAATGGATGTCTGGACCCTGGAAGGCACAACGCCTTTGCTCCAACACTTAATCTTGACTGCTTCACAAGGGATGGGCGGGGTGAGTTCCGCCACCGGTGAGTTTGTATTTTCAAAATGGCAGGCCAATCCAAGTATTCCCGATGATCGCTTTGCCTTTACGCCTCCGGAAGGAGTCACGCCAATGGATCCAAGGGGAATGGCGGGCGGAAAAGATCCCATGATTGGAAAACCGGCGCCTTCCCTGACACTCGACATCATGGGGGGCGGAAAACTCGATTTGGCCAGTCTCAAGGGGAAAAATGTGGTAATCCTGGATTTCTTCGCCACGTGGTGCGGTCCCTGCCGTATGGCCATGCCGATTGTTGCGGAAGTAGCAAAACAGTATGAGAGCAAGGGGGTATTGTTGTACGCCGTAAATCTGGGCGAACCCGAAGAGAAGATCAAGGCGTTTCTTGACAAATTGAGCATCAAGGTTACCGTGGCATTGGATAAAGACAAAAAAGCGGGCATGGACTACCGTGCCAGCAGCATCCCGCGTATGGTAATCGTGGACAAAGAGGGCATTGTCCGTGAAGCACACAATGGCCTTAGCCCCACCTTCAAGGAAGACTTGCCCAAAGAGCTAGACGCCATTCTCGCTGGGAAAGCACCCGAAGAAGCAAAATAACTTCCGCCCAACGCTATTTTTCCAAGGCAATCCGGTCAATATACACTTCAAGCCCGGAAACACTACCCGGATCGAAACGCAACCCTGCAATGCGGCCCCGCCAGCGCGGACGGCTCTTCAGGTCCAATGTATACTCATGAAACTCGCCATCATTGACGGCCGGAAATGAAATACTGGCGGCTTCCGAAGTGCCACCGCCTCCCATGGACCAGAATAATTGCATCGATATGTCTTTGGGAGCGGAACCGGTCAGTTTCATCCGCACCAATATGTTGGGGAAATCCGATGCCAGAACCTGGTCTACTGAAACATGAATCGCAGGATCATCCGTGGTGGTTTTGAAATACAGACAACCATTTTCACAGCGCAGGTCCGCGACGCCCATCATAGCATTCCACCCCCCCGCGTCTTGGTCAAACTCCCACGAAGTGATTTTCAGTAAAGGCGGAAAATCATACGGACCAAGGCCCACCTCCGCTGGACCAATATTTACAGGCCACGACGCAGGATCGCCTTTTGCAAAAACGTTGCGAATGGCCTCCATCATGCCGAAATCATATTCCGTGCAGGGCTCGACATAGCTGCCTTCACCCCATTCGTTGGAAGGCCCCAATACCACCATACGTTTTCCACGCGCCTCGCTAAATGTCTTGACATCCCGCAGAATGCGTTCGAAAAGCGCAACAGTACGCCCGCCAATCACCAATGATTTGCTTCCATGCCATGGGCGCGAATCCCATCCGGTATCCACCAGCGGGTAATACGTCAGTGTGGAGGACATGGCGTCCCGCTTCGCCCAATTCTCCGGCGCCGTGGCGACTACATCCTCATACCGGGCGCGCTTGGGCGTCGGGGACATCTCCACGGCGCGGCCCCATTCATGGTAATTCGTGGCCCCGGCATATCCTTCGTCTTCAAGCAATTTCACGAGCGCCGGAGACTGGTCATTGTTCACCGCAACAAATTCAACACCGGGATATCCCGCGGCCTGTGCCATCGCCTGGGATTCAGCCAAGGCTGCTTTCGCGCCTTCTGAACCGCCCAAATCATTGCGTAGATTGTTTGGATCCCAAAAAAACAACGCGGGCTTGCCATTGAGGCGGTAGTACGAGGGGAGATTGAAATAGCGGTCAATCCATTCCTGATTCACTTTGCGCCAATCCTCCATTGAATGAGAACCGGGCGGATTGTGATTGGCCCACATAATGGCCACATGTAGCAGATCGCGGTATTTCGCCTTGCGATACGCCTCAAACCAATGGGTGAGGTGCTGATTCCCCTTCACCCAATACCAATCCACAAGATAACATTTCACCCCATTTTCCGCCGCCCACTTGATTTGCCAATCCACGATGTCCGCGCGTGACTCATCATAGTAGCCCAGGAGCGGCTTGCGGACCGGCGCGGTCTGGCGGATACAATCCCACTTGGCCTCCGAACCCCATCCTGGAAAATAATACATGCACACCTCAATGTCCGTCTGCACTGGTTTGGGCTCCGGGACATAATCCGCCTTGGGCAAATTAAGCGATTCGAGGAAGGTTAAGGCCATTTGCGAATTTTCAGGAAGCTCCGGGATGCTAGACAGAGAGAATGCATAGGTACCCGGAGCATCCACCATTACTTCCCAGACCAATTCCGCGATGTCTTTGAACTCAACCGGCCCTATAGAGGTTTTTTCCGGCGAAACCATAATACGAACGCTCTGGGGGACATGAAGCTGGACATTTTCCAGAGAACACGCACTACCCCCCGTATTTTCAAATTGCGCCAATATCCGGCAGTTTCTACCCGCGCGATTCACACCGTTCTCAAACCCAAAATAACTCACCACCATTTCCCCCGGCCCCTCCGGGGCTTCTGTAATGCTGACGGATTCTATTTTCTGGAGGGCATCTTCCGGGAGCCGCAATCCAAACGCGGTTATGCGTTCCCCCCATGCGGGATAACTGGCCACCTCCACCGTGTATGTATGGAATTGCCCATCGCCCCGAAGCGTGAACGATTCGCTTTGCGCGCCCAGAGTATCTTTCGCCGCCCATAACACCGCACCCTCAGCGTCCTTTCCCGCGCTGAGCCGCACATTCACCCACCCTCTTGAACCCAAAGGCAAGTCCAGGGGCGGCGCAAAGAAATCCGAACAGCCCTCATGAATACGCCAAGCCACTGGGCTGCCCCCATCAAAATTCCAAACGTAGCCATCGGTCAAGGGCGGTCGGCCTTCCCCCCACTCCAGAATTCGTATCCAGTCAATATCAAATTGCGTATCATCATAAAGATCAAGCCGAAGCTGCCGGATGGTTCCCTCTTTTTGCCAAAACGGAAGGATGGTTATGTCCTCCCACTGCCCATTCCCACGCACCTTGAACGGTGTACTCTTCTCTTGCGAGAGACCGCCGTATTTGCCCTCCAAGTCTTTCGACCAAAAGAGTTCGCCATTGCCCGGCTGGCTTGCTTTGAGACGTACCACCACGTATTGCCATGAGGTAGCGGGAAAATCCAGATCCCGGCATGTGAAAAACGGGTCCCAATCGGTCGTGCGGGCATGCACAACCCCATCCCTGATCGCCACATCAGCCAACTGCGCATTCGGTTGCCAGATTTGCAGATCCGCCGGCGAATCAAATTCCCAGGAAGGAAGCCCGGAAACAGTAGCCAACACACTGAGAAAAAGAGGGACAAACATGAATCATTCTCCTATTCAACAATATATCAACCTCTAGGAAACCGGATTCAGCCGTTCTCCGAGCAACGGAGGAGACGCGCTGTAACAGTCCTCAAGTTCCACCACCCCCATGCCCAAGTGAACTCCGGCAAAGCGCCCCTTCACCTGATAAGCAATCGGATCCATCGTAATTATTGAAACCGCCATCTCCGCGTTCGCCGGAATCACGCCCATGTACTTCTTAAACAAGGAATCCGATACCACGAGCCGATTCGCGCCCGCCGCCAGACAGGCCATCACGGGAAATGCGCATGGAACGCCATCCGCGGCCCGAAATGCCATGGCCCGCACTGCATTCAATCGCATAAACTTTTCCCGAACCCGCAATGGCATACACGCCGGCTGCCCATTTCTTCCGCGAATGAACGGTGAAATGGCCCGAACACGCACGAAGGCGCTTAATAGTTGGACCTTACCGAGTTCAGGCAAAGGCGACACATCGGTAATTCGAATAGTTCCGGCGGCGCGGATTGAAGTGTACGCATTGTACCGAAACATCGGCAGATGATTTATTTGTTCCACTTTTTCCCCCGTAGTCTCAAAGCCCAGAAACTCTCCTTTGAGGCTCCACCCAACAAAATCACTATTGATTACGGCAATGCCCACCTTGGAATTTTCCAACAGATTCTTTTTTGATTTATTCATGAAAAATTCACCAAAAATCAGCGTGTCTTCTCCATGGGGGGTAAGGGTTATGACTGGCACACAGTTCGGACGGCCTGCAGCATCCAATGTGGCAAGGAATTTTGGCGTACGGTCTCCGGACAATGCAGCATGCAACTTCTCTTCAATATGTATTCCCATCAGACTGAAACCTCCGCAGGCCGTATCGGGCCGCTCCAATGAACATGCAGGGAGCCTGCATTCCGGGCTACATCACACAAATGCATCATGTCATCGGGGCCCAACAAGGAGGCGCCCGACAAGGCAAAAGACATGCCAAGCTGCTTGTATTTGGCGGTGCACAGATTGGAAAACGCCAGCAGGTCGTGCCGCTCGCACTGGTGCAATGTTTCGGCGACAAAACGCGCAACTCCGCGGATGAGATTTTCTTCCGCCGTATACCCCGGAATAACCGGCGTGCGTACCCAAACCGGCACTCTGGACTCCTCAATAATTTGTGCCGCCTTCTCCACCCGTGAAAAAGGCACACCCGTCCACGCCAGATGTTTATCCAGATCCGCCGTCTTGATATCCAAAAGCACCAAATCCACCCATTCCAACGCCTCTTTCAAAACACTCTCAGAGGCCACCCCGCAGGTATCCAACGCCGTGTGAATGCCTGCTCCCCGCAACAAACGCATAAACGCCAATACCGCCTTGGCCTGGGCCAGCGGCTCGCCGCCCGACAATGTCACGCCCCCGCCTGAGTTCCGGTAAAACACGGCATCCCGGGCAACCCGTTCAAAAAGCTCCTCCACACCAATATGCCGGCCATGGATCTCCAATGCCGAGGCAGGGCAAAACGCCACACACTTGGCACAGCCCTTGCACCGGCCTCGATCCACCACTATCCCCTCCGCCTCCGCCGAAAGGGCGTTTTCCGGGCATACCTCTATGCAGCCGTGGTCCCCCAAACACCGTCCCCCATGCCACACCACCTCCGGCTTAAACTGCTGCGATTCAGGATTATGGCACCACGGACAACGCATCGGGCATCCTTTAAAAAAAACGGTGGTGCGGATGCCTGGTCCGTCCTCCGTGGAGAACTTCTGTACGTTAAAGATAATAGCATCCAAGTCAGCCATAGTCTTTATCTTACCAGAAGATGTCACATTTTGTATCGAAATGTGGTATGATTACCATGTATTCTAGTAAGTCACGAATCCCTAAGGAAGGTTCTTTCCGCATGAAATCGGCTTATGTTGTATCCGATCTGCATATGTTTTGCCGCCGTTCGCAATGGCATGAGTTGCTCGAAACCATCCACGACGTCGCCAAAACCGCAGATCTGTTTGTCTTTAATGGGGATACGTTCGACTTTAAATGGACGTCACTGGACTCCGTGGAAGCCACGGTGGAACGCGCAATCTCCTTCCTGCGGGAATTGTCCAAGCGTTGTTCTAAGTGTCACTTCCACATCAACTTAGGCAATCATGATCATGCCAAGATCTTTGTCGATGCCTTGGATAAGCTGGCCCGGAAAACCCCAAATCTTTCCTGGCACCCCTACTACTTGCGCGTAGGCAGCACACTTTTTCTGCATGGGGATGTGGCCATGCGCAAAATGACCCATGAAGAGCTAGAACGCTATCGGGAGCGGCGGCTATATCGGCACAAAAAGCGCGGCCCGCTCCGGAACCGGGTCTATGATGAACTCCTTAAAACTGGCGCGCATGTGACTGTCTCCCGCCTGGCTTTCCCCAGGCGGCGCACTGCCAAACGCATTTCCGCCTATCTGGAAGATATCGGGCATAGTTATGATGACGGCGTCAAGCAAGTCTATTTTGGACATACCCATGTGCCCATGAGTAATTACACCTATGGCGGAATGACTTTTCATAATGGGGGGGCGCCCTTTAAGGGCATGCAATGCGTTCTCTTGAAGGCGAAGATTTAGCCGTTTTTCACATAAAGACTTGACACTATATCAGGCATTCGACAGGTCTTTTCCAAATTTCAGCCATACCCTCAGCGGATATCCGCATCCAGCCATTTGATCACGGCCATAACCCCATGGGCCTGCTTGAGCATAGTCGCCTTCAAGCCGTGTTCCCGTAATTTCGCCTTGGCATCATGACGATCCCGTGCTATCACCACGCCCCCCACAAATGATTTCTCCGCGTCTGCATCCGCGCGAATAGCGTGATAATCATACGTAGGCATATTCATCGCTCTCCTGCTGACAGCCTGATGTACTAGCGAAAGTTATTCTAGCATTTTTCAATTTCATCTGTCATTCAAATTCGGAAGAGGGAAATTCCAGGATTATTTCCAATGCCGCGCCTTCCTGCACCTTGATCACCCGCCAGATTTGCGGCCGTTCGCTTAAGCTCTCCTCCTGCTCATCCTTTCGGTAATAACATTCCGCGTGGAGCGTATAGGTGCCCGGCAATAGTTGGGAAAACTCAAATTCCACCCGCTTGGAAATCTCATCTCTTTTGGCGCGAATAGCGAGCCAGTGCTGTAATTTTTCATCAGGATTGTCCCAATCGCACCCCTGCCATTCCCCCGCCAAAAGCTCCATAAAGCCCTTTCTATGGAGATCACTTGGAATAAACGTTCCGCGAATTGTTGCCGTGCCCGAAACGGCATTCAGATCAAGACGTGCGGTTTGCCCCGCAACCACCCCAACCTGGCCCAGCGAAGTCACATGAATGCTGGCGTCTTCATAAGGCGCCGCGTCCATCTGAACATAATACTGCGCCCCCGGAAGCCGTTTGATGAAAAAATTCCCGCTGGGATCCGTATCCATCGTGACATACGAACGGTTCCAATTGTGCTCCATCAGCAATTCCTGTCCATCCGCACGCCGCGCGGAGACACTGCCTTTGATCGGCTCACCATTGAAAGAAATGGTTCCCTCGATAATCCCTCCGGGCGGCAACTTAACAGTAATAGGAGGATTATCACCGGCCATAATCTCCACCGGGGTCTCAACCATCGAATAGCCTTCTGCGGAGGATTCAAGAATGGCGGTTCCCGGCGTAATATTCCTGATGATAAAGGTTCCGCGCTCCGCATCAACCTCCTTCTCTCCGGTGATCGGATTTTTTTCTATAGGGGATTCCAATTTGCTAAGCTTTACGGAGGCGTTCCGCAGGGGATTTCCCGTTACTGCATCAACAAGCATCCCGCTTATTTGCCCGCGATCCGCAAGGGATTCCACCACCAGTTGAAGATTCTCAATGTGATCGCCCGCATTCACCTGAAGCGGATCATTGCGAGTGCGTTGGTAGTCATGCTCCCGCCCCACATTGAACACATATGTTTGAGGCGCAACATCAATAAACGAAAAACGTCCTTCCGCATCCGTAGTCACCCCTTTGGGTTGAATGGGAACGCATTTTACGGCCTGCGGAGTTTCGGGCCGCCGTTCAAAGCCCATGGAAAGATGCTTCTCGGCCACAGACACCCCTCGTGTATCTATCACCCTCCCCGAAACCAACGCGCCAGATTCAAGCACAAAATCGATGCCGGTGATTGTGTCGCCCGTGCTGGGGGGGAGAAAAACATCCGGTGCTCTCACTACCATATCCTCAGGACGTCCGGCGCCCGACCGTTCTTGCAACTTTAACAATTCTGTCAGCCAAATTTCGGCTTGGCGTTCCAGATTTTCTGAAATGGCCACCACACCAATCCCAGCGGGCCCATACCCTTTCGCGCGCGCATAAAGACCATAGATGACTTCGGATTCCGTGCCGCCATTATGAAGATATTTGCCGGCACTGAGTATGTCCATCGGCGCTAATCCGGTCATCTGAAAGAAACCCTCTGAATCGGTGATCCCTAAAAGAGGCTCCATATAGCTGTCATTGTATTGGCCCAGCCACTCCGGGTTGCGTTTCACTTCAATGGCCGCCCCTTCAATAGGCTTGCCTGCCGTATCTTTCACATGGCCCGTGATCGTGAGTCCATTAAACCGAAATGAAAAATCCACATTCGTTTTATTCTCGAACGGCTGCACCGATACATCCTGCGATTGAACAGAATGGTCGCCGCCCACTATTGCACCGCTGGGGCATTCCGCATGCACGCCGTAAGAACCTGGTTTCAATTTGTCGATATGATATCGCCCATTTTCATCCGACACAGCCGTCCGCACGATTCCCTCGCCTTTGGCAACCACCAGCACGCCGGACAATGGTTTATTCGCCTCCTCAATCACTTTCGCCTTTACTATCGCCTCGCCCACCTTATTATTGTCCCCCCATTCCTCCGGCGTGGAAAACTGCACGGCCGCCAGTTGTTCCGGACGATACATCATGGTTTTATCAAGTACATTCCCGGCGATGCCGGCACTAGTATGGAAAAGGTCGACAAGGGAAGAGGCATTTGCATCCGCGCTGGAAAATGACTCTGTGTCACCCTCCGTTTTTTCACCTTCCATCTGCGAAACCGCCGGTGTTGCCGGATCGCCAGAGGATCTTGGCGCATACGCGATTTTATTTATGCCAATTGCCGCAGCCAGCGCAACCACAACAAGCGTTGCTGCAGCTACCTGCTTCGCCCCAAAAATACCACCCAAAAGTCCGGAAGCGGTAATAGGTGATCCTGCTGCATGCGCCAACGCAAGTTTTTCCAGAGCAGCCGTTACGGTTTCTGGCAATGTTTCCGCTTCCGACAAATGAGTAAAGAGGAACACGCCCAGGGAGGCGCCCGTTAACGTCAGCCCGCGATGACGCAACGACTCGCCAAGGAGTTCAACACCCCGTTCTATGCGATTACTCACCGTGCGCCGGGGAATGCCCATCTCCTCGGCAATGGCCGCATGTGTCTTGCCTCCCAGGAAATGCATGACCACCGGCGCCCGCACCGCCTCAGGGAGTTCATGAATCGCCGCATCAACGAACCCGGCAATATCATTCCAGGTAACCTCATGCGCGTTGGCACGTAAAACGGCATACTCCTGTTCACGGCGGCGGCGGCGTTCTTCCGCACGCATGCGCATGAGCGATTTATTCGTGGCCATGCCATGCAGCCAGGCTGCGGGATGGATGGGCGGTTTTCCCGAGAAGAGAACCAATTGCTCAAAACAATCCTGCGTGATCTCTTCCGCATCCGATTCATTGCGCAATACCCTGCGGCATGTGGCAAAGACTATCCCCGCATAGCGGCGAACCAGTTCAGAGAATGCTTCCGCATCCCTTCGGCCCGCCCAGCGCATGAACACTTCCTGGTCCGATAGACTCATGACAGGACTCCATCAAACTCATTTTATACTATGTTGCCACGGAGATCCTATTTGGGCCAATCATGATAATATAATGATGTCAATATCCGCAGAAAAGCCCGAATACGAAATCATTCCAAATCTGCTTAGCCGTTTGGGCTGTCTATACCCGGTTCACCCATCCGCCTAGTTTTCCCAGTATGTTGTAAGTAATTGATTTTATTGGTTCTAGCCGTGTCAAAATCCGCCATATGTCACATTATGTCATGCACCCCAGGGTGTCATACAAATACCGAAAATCCCAAAAACCAAGGCATAAGACCTATTAAAGACCTGTTGGTAGATTCCTCTCCTACTAGCCAAAAGACGAATTTTGTGATATCCTATTAACAAAGGCCGTTTGGACGCAACGGCATAGTAAGCAATCCGCGGGTAAGGCGCAACCCAGAGGGAGTAGCATGCTATGACCACAAAAACCGAAGCGCGTGAGTCTACCCGAAGCCCTATTGTAGCCGAGATGCAAGTCCGATTATCCAGCGGGATACTACTTGAAGGTTCCGCGCGGGACGTAAGCATGAAAGGGGTGCTGTTTGATACATGGCGTTCTCTACCGGTAGGCAATCGGGTGCGTGTACACCTTTCCATAAAAGCAGGAGATGAACTCCACACCATCAACACAGAAGGCTTGGTGGCCCGCATCTGTGAGAGTGGCGTCGCCATCGAATTCACCAAAATTGACACCGAGAGCGAAGAGCACCTGCGACGCCTTGTGGTGTATAATGCCGCGAAAACAGCAAAGACGGAGTATAAGCTCCAAAATCCGAGGAAATGAAGTATTAAGGAAAGGCGGCAGCGTATTTTATGCCTTCGACCTTCTCGTTATCGATGGCCAAATGGGTGCTCGATCTTGCCTCGAAGATAATCAAGGCGGATGTTCGTCTGCATAATGCATCGGCCATTCAAGACAATACCGCCATCATTTTTACCGTGAACCATTTTACCCGTCTGGAAACCCTCCTGCTGCCTTACGTCATTTATAAGCATACGGGGCGGGAAGTGATGAGTCTCGCGGCGGCAGAGCTTTTCACGGGACGCATTGGTAAATTCATGGAATCCACCGGCTCGATCTCCACTAAAGCCCCCGACCGCGATAAAATCATCGTCCGTTCCCTCCTCAACGGGCTCCATCCTTGGATTATTTTCCCGGAAGGCGCCATGATTAAAGACAAGAAGGTGGTGGATCATAAAGGCCTCTTCCAGGTGTACAACAACGGCCAGCGGCGCCCCCCGCACAAAGGGGCGGCCGTATTGGCGCTTCGCGCTGAATTTTACCGGCATAAAATCCAATGCATCCTGGAACGCCCGGACAAGGAGGAGCTTCCCAAGGCGCTTGAGATGTTCGGGCTGACTTCCGCTGAAGAAATCGTGGGAAAACGAACCGTCATCGTGCCCGTAAACATCACCTATTTCCCCATGCGCGCCCATGAAAATATCCTGCTGCGCATGGGAACGCGCTTTGCCCAAGACCTGAGCAAACGCGCCCTGGAAGAACTCTCCGTCGAGGGAACCATTCTTTCCGAGGATACGGATATTGACGTTACCCTGGGCGACCCCATAGATGTGGCGGATTACTTGAATGCGCCGGAATATGCCGAAATCATGGCGTGCGGCCTCCATGACATGCATGACCTGGAAATGGATCCCGCCTCACTGTTCAATGATGCGGCGCGCAAGCTCATGTTGCGTTACATGAAGGATATCTACCAGCACACCACGGTCAACTACGACCATTTGTTCGCCGGCATGTTGCGTTATTATCCCGCGCGCACGTTTACCGAACACGCTTTCCGCGACAGGGTCTTTTTATGCGCAAAGGAACTCAAGCGGCTGGAATACCGGGTGCATACCGTCCTTCAAAACACCTTTCGGGACATGGTGTATGAGGAGGATGCGCGCAAATTGGACAATTTCTTGAAACTATGCATTCAGGAAGGCGTCCTGCGGCGGAATGGAAATGAATTCACCAAAATACCGCATCCGCGATCCGGCGATGAGGCATTCCAAACAAAACGCGCACGGGAACTTACCGAGGTCATCGCAAATGAAATCGAGCCTCTGTCCGAACTGAATGTTCTGATCAAACGCACGGCACGGACTCCTCACCTATTGGCGGCCAAGTGGGTGCGGGATTTCTTCCTGGAAGAGGATATCCGCTGTTTTGAAGAAGAATACGCAAAATTTTACGACCCCAAATCGAGCAAAGGCCCCGATGTGGGAAGACCTTTCCTGCTGCGCCCCATGCGGATGCGTGGAGGCGTGGTTCTGGCCCACGGCTATATGGCCGCCCCTCTTGAAGTACGCGCCTTGGCCGAATACCTCTATCAACACGGATATGCGGTGTACGGCGTACGGCTAAAAGGGCACGGAACCTCCCCGGAAGACTTGGCTCAGGTTTCCTGGAAAGACTGGTATGAATCATTCAATCGCGGCTATGCCGTTATTAAAACATTAACCGAAAACATCTTTCTTGGAGGCTTTTCTACCGGCGGCTGCCTGGCCCTGATCGCCGCCGCACAAAAAGGCATGCATGTTTCCGGCGTCTTCTCCATCTGCGCGCCTCTGAAACTGCAAAACTACAGTGTGCGCCTCGCCCCCTCCCTCGTAACCCTCAATTCACTTTTAAAACGCATTGGTCGAAGCAGGGAAGGCTGGGACTATGTGGAAAACGATCCCGAAAACAAGCATATCAACTATACCCGCAATCCGCTTACCGGGGTCAGTGAATTGATCCATATCATGGACGTCATGGATGAGCGGCTGCCGGAAGTGAATATTCCTGCTCTCGTTGTGCAGGGCTCCAAAGACCCCACGGTGAATCCGGTGAGCGCTCAACTGATCTTTGAAAAAATCGCCTCCAGCCACAAAGAACTCACCATCCTCGAACGCAACCGGCACGGGATTATTAACGGGGCGGGCCGTGAAGAAGTCTTCGAACGTGTTTCTCAGTTTCTGCGCCGCGTCTCCAAACGCTCCGTTCAATCCGCCGAAGTCATTCCTGCCGCCGCAGGGTAGGAAAATCACGGATTATTCTGATCCATACTGATTGTGTGTGGCTTCGTCAACGTATTATTGCATCGTTCAATGAGGATTGGTTCCAAAAATGCGCAGATATCCGTCGGAAGACGGCACAATTAATTCGGAAAAACCATCCGTATTTATGTCAGCGGGAATGGGTGTGCCCAAAGCGCCTTCACTCTTTATTTTCCACAATTCCTTGGGCTGACTCCCTTCATCCCGAACCGCACATAAATCGCCATGACTCGTGCCAACTATAAACTCCACATTTCCATCGCCATCGATGTCACACGCCACAATATCGGAGGCCGTAGCGTCCAAGGGCAATTCCCATCGCATCGTTCCTTCACGAACCTGTAAACAGGCAAAGCGTCCGTTTTGCCGTCCAAATCCCATAAGCCATACCCCCTCTTTTGTACATAGAAACCCCTCCTGAGCACAACGGTTTTCCCCCACGGCAGGCACACAATACCAATACAGATTGGCGCGCAAGGACATCACGCCTTGAAAATAATGTCCACCCACAAGACATACGGTGGGATCACCGCTGTTTTCAACCAGAACAGCAGGAAAGGTATACAACCCCTGGCTGGGTTGATTAAAGATTTTCGGGGGAAACAATGGGCCGGCCAAAAAGGATCCATCCACTCCGGACGCCACGCAGTAGTAGTCGGGATTTGTAAACACCAAGTCTTCTTTTCCATCCGCATTGTAATCCCAAACGGACGCCAGATTAACGCTTGGGCCCCAATACCGTTCTGAATTGGGCACTTCGCCGCGCTCCCAAATCACCTCGCCGGTCTTTCCATTCAACGCAATGTTCCGCACCACAGGCGTGCCCACCCAGAGGTAGATATCCGGTTCGGAGTTGCCCAGAAAATGCGCGGTGCGCATATAGGCCTTCCTGGGCTGGGGCAATCCACCGCGATCCGGTGGCGGCAATGTCACCCGCCACAAAGACTGATTATTCAACACCGGTGTAAAGGCTTCCACCGTGGGCGGGCCTTCCGGTTGGACGGTACAGGTCACTAAATCTGTTTTGCCATCTCCATTCAGATCCGCCAGCACCGGCAATGCGCTCGATGTAAATTTATCAAGAACGTCAAGTTTTCCATCGTTTAACCGCAATACCGTGATATCCGGTTCCCGATAGAGAATAAGTTCATTTTGGCCATCGGCATTCAGATCGGAAACCAGAAGATCGGGAAACGCTGGCCCTTGAATTGCAGGAACAGATGAAAAGTCCGGCTTTACTTCATGTTCTGGCTCATGCCAAGGGGATAGGGTCACCGCACTATTGGAATCGGCCGACAATGCATATTTCTCACCGCCGCGCTTGACGAGTAAAGCACTGCCTTTTTGTAAAGCCAGCGCTTCAGCATTTTTCTCCGACCAAAGGACCTCAAATTTACCCTCGTTAACTTGAAGAAGATGCACCCCATCCAACACCGTTCGCGTGGGATCTTTTGACGCATTCACCAGTAATTCGGCCTTCCCATCGTTATTGACATCCGCCACTGCCACGGCAATCATCCCCGGCATCCGGTATTTTAATGCTCCCGTAATTGCATCATAAGCGCGAACAAGCCAGTTGCTTTCGTTCTCGCTGTTAAACATGGACACCACAATCTCATAGTGCGCGTCGCCATCAACATCAACATAAGGCGAGTCGGCCCATACAGTCGCCACTTTCCCCGTAGTCACGCTTTCCGGCCATCCATGGGTCCATGCAAGTTCAAACACCCCGCCTTTGTTCAACAACACTTCTTGGTGCTGCGCAAAATTCGCAATACACAGGAAATCCTCCCGCCCATCGTGATTCAGATCGACAAATTGCGTAAACCCATAGCTGCGCACGTTGGCGGGAGAAACGTCCCATTGTACGAAATGCTTCTTCTCCCCCGTAGCGGCATCAAAAAACCACATCCGGCTATGTGTTTCCACCACCAACTCCTTTTTGCCATCCCCCTCCAAGTCCGTTTGATAAAACGCCGGGAAGCAGGTGTACAGATCAAAATTGTACCGCCATTGCTGCCGGGGAATCCCATCCTTAAAGGAGAAAAATGCGATATAGCCGTTCTCTTTGTCCGGCGGATAGCCATGCATGATCACGACAATTTCCTGTGCGCGGGCATCCGGCAGATAGTCCCCGGCATAGAGATACCAGGCATAGGACATCGGATCCACGTCATAGCGCCAAATCACCGTGCCTTCTTCCAGCGACATCAAAACCGCCGCGGCATATGGTTCCGTCGGGCGGCCCGCCTGGAGTAAAATTTCCACCTTGCCATCCCCGTTCAAATCGCCCTGCGCGCTAATAGTCGAAAAATTGATCCCTGCGGGATGCTGCCGCCACCGAAGCGTTCCTTTCTGGTCAAAACAATAGAGGGCCCCCGCCACAATGCATACTCCATACTGGGTTTGGCCATCCGCCGCGATCACGGGGGTAATCGTGGGCTGCGACCGGCCCAAATCGTATTGGGCAATGCACTCCGGTGCGCCTGCCATTCGCCCAGACATCGGCTGCACAGCAGTGAGTTGCGGATTCTGCCGGGGCTCCGGCCAATCGCCCGGCGCCGCCAGCCACGGCAAAAGCCCGGCAAGCAGGGAACAAATACAATACTGCATGCTCATGAATTTCCGTTCTCTTGCGGATGTTTCCGATTTTTAGGTATTGTAAACGATCAGGATGTGCATAATGCACGGTACCAGTGAGGAAAACCGGATGATATTCAATATAGACATGATTCAAGACGTATATGCAAAAATACCGGGACGTGTGGCCGCTGCACGAACAGCCCTCGGACGCCCCTTGACCTTAACCGAGAAAATTCTCTACGCCCATGTCTGGGATGCCGCCAACGGCCAACCCTACCGCCGCGGGCAGGACTATGTGGATTTTGCCCCGGATCGCGTGGCCATGCAGGACGCCACCGCACAAATGGCCCTGCTCCAATTCATGCAGGCCGGACGAACCACCACTGCCGTTCCTTCCACCGTCCATTGTGACCACCTCATCCAGGCAAAAACCGGCGCAGCCTCCGATCTGCAGGATGCATTAACCGCCAACCAGGAAGTGTACGAATTCCTCGCCTCCGTCTCGAACAAATACGGCATCGGTTTCTGGAAACCGGGTGCGGGCATTATCCATCAAGTCGTACTGGAAAACTATGCCTTCCCAGGCGGAATGATGATTGGCACGGACTCTCACACCCCCAACGCAGGGGGACTCGGCATGCTGGCCATCGGCGTGGGCGGCGCGGACGCTGTAGACGTCATGGCGGGGATGTCCTGGGAACTTAAATTTCCCAAAATCATCGGCATTCACCTGAAAGGCCGGTTGAACGGCTGGACATCTCCAAAAGACGTCATCTTGAACGTGGCCGGGCTCCTTTCTGTTAAAGGCGGCACCGGCGCGATAATTGAGTACTTTGGCGAAGGCGCGAATAACCTTTCCTGCACGGGTAAAGGCACCATCTGCAATATGGGCGCGGAAGTGGGCGCCACCACCTCTGTTTTCGCATTCGATGATTCCATGGCCCGCTATTTGGAAGCAACGGGCCGAAAAGAAGTAGCCCAGGCCGCACAAGCCATCCAGGAACACTTGCGCCCTGATCCCGAAGTCTATGCACAACCAGAAAAATTCTTCGACCAGATATTCGAAATCGATCTTTCCACCCTCGAACCTCATGTAAACGGCCCTTTCTCGCCGGATCTCGCCACCCCCATATCTCAGATCAAGGAAGCCGCGGCGAAAAACAGTTGGCCAAGAAAAGTCGAAGTGTGCCTGATCGGCTCCTGCACCAACTCCTCGTATGAAGACATGGCGCGCGCCGCTTCCATTGCGCGCCAGGCCCGTGAAAAGAATCTCAAGGCAAAAGCTGAATTCACGATCACCCCCGGCTCGGAACAAGTGCGGGAAACCATTGAACGGGATGGAGTGCTCAAAGACTTCGAAGCCATCGGCGGGGTGGTGCTGGCGAACGCCTGCGGCCCCTGCATCGGCCAATGGGCGCGGCACCGTTCCGGAGAAGATGAACCCAACACGATCGTGACTTCGTTCAACCGCAACTTTGCCAAACGCAACGACGGAAATCCCAAAACACACGCGTTTGTCGCATCACCGGAAATGGTCACCGCACTCGCCCTGGCGGGAACACTGGATTTCAATCCCCTCACCGATTCGCTCATTAATGAAGAGGGCAAATCCGTAAAACTCGATCCTCCTTCGGGGGACGAATTACCTTCGCGCGGATTCATCTGTGGAAATCCCGGCTATGCCGCACCGGCGGAAGACGGCGGCATTGTTAATGTAGTGGTCAAGCCAGATTCACAGCGCTTGCAATTGTTAGAAGCCTTTACACCAAATGCCGGTGACTTGATCGGACTCCGGCTGTTGCTCAAGGCAAAAGGGAAATGCACTACCGACCATATTTCGATGGCAGGTCCCTGGTTGCGCTTCCGCGGTCATCTGGACAATATTTCCAACAACTGTTTCATCGGCGCCATCAACGCATTCAACAACGAAGCCAACAAAGTAAAGAATCAACTCACCGGAGACTATGGAGAAGTTCCCGCTGTCCAACGCGCGTACAAAGCCCAAAACATCGGCTCAATCGTCGTGGGCGATGAAAATTACGGTGAAGGTTCTTCCCGTGAACACGCCGCCATGGAACCGCGATTCCTGGGCATCCGCGCCATCCTCGTGCGCAGTTTCGCACGGATTCACGAAACCAATCTCAAAAAACAGGGCATGCTCGCTCTAACCTTCGCCGACCCCAATGATTACGGGAAAATCCAAGAAAACGACACCGTAGATATCATTGGATTGGATGAGTTCTCGCCAGGAAATCCCTTGACTGTGGTATTGCATCACATGGACGGCGCCGAGGATTCATTCCCGGTAAACCATAGCTACAACGAGACCCAGATCGCGTGGTACCGGGCCGGGAGCGCGCTCAATCTCATCAAAACCCGCGGCAACGCATAAAACGCACAGGAACACCTTAATGGCATTTCGTGCTCTACAGGCCTTTCGGTATCAATGGGGTGTTTGGCTGATCTCTTTCCTCGTGGCGGTAATCAGTCTTGAAGCCATTCAGCATACCCAGGACAATACCCTGCTCAACAATCGCCGCTGGATCGTCTATAAAAAGCGCGTTCGCACCGAGCTTATGAGCGTTGAACCCTATTTTGACGGTCCGCAAGCCCTTGCAGGCAACCACCTGAACCTCCACGCCTGGCACGGCTACCAGGAAGTGCTCTTCCGGGCAAAAGTCGAACCTGAAGAAGTGTCCTTTGATTTCTTTCTCGGCGCGAATGCCTATTTGGTGTTTATTTTCAATAAAGACTTCTCCGATTATCACGGCATCCGCTTTTCCGACGATAATGACCGTCCGGGCGCATTCCTATACTGTGATATCGGCGGGAAATTCATTACCAAGATGCCTTTTGACAAACTGTCTTTGTCTCCCGATAAAAAACATCATGCTTCCGTCTTCTTCACACAAAACGGAGTTGCCGTTTCTCTTGACGGCGAGCACATTGGTGATTTTCCATGCCCTATCAAACATCCGCAATGGGTCGGCTTTCGCGGCGGAAGCCAAACCGTCTGGGTCGACAATGTCTCCATCCGCGACACATTAACCAACACCCATTTTAAGGAAAACTTCCGCAATCTCGGCCTTTCCTTAGGCCCCTGCATCAAAACCGCATTCCTGACGCTATTGGCCCAACTGTTCCTCTTCCTAATCCTCTATCTTTGGTATCGAAATCAATCTAATACTCTGTCTGCTCTGATAGCCATAAATCTGTGCGTGATTTCGGGCCTCTTCACCGCAAATTTCTACATCACGCATGTCAGCAATACCCGGTATCCGCTCCTCCGGGGACAACTGGCTAAAAAAGAGAAAGCCTTGCTGGATAAACGCTTGATCCAAAAAGACACCGAATTTCGCGCCGGCTACACCCTTCCAAAGCCGGAAGACGTCCGAAGAATCATGTTTCTGGGTTCCTCGCAAACCCACGGATGCGGTGCACAAGAACCCGAAGACTGTTTTGTCAGTTTGATTGAAACCAAACTCAATCAATCCGCGAAACCCGGGGAACACTTTGAATGCATGAAAGCCGCCCTTCCCGGCGGCACCTCTGATGAACTCCTCAATGGCTACGAACACAATTGGATACAGTATGCGCCGGAACTTGTTATCGTGAATTTAGGATGCAACGATAAGGACATCTCGGCCTTTGAAACGAACCTGCGCCGTATCGTTACGCTAAACAACGGCGCCGGCATTAAAACACTCTTTGTGCTTGAAGCCCTTTCAGACGAAACCGTCCCGCAAAGCGTGCCCAACCACGCTATTATGGCGCGCGTCGCCCAGGAACTGAATGTGCCCTGTATCAATAATTACAATTACCTCTGCCAACTCCGCGACAGCGGATTCCTCTTCTGGGACGTCGTACATCTTTCCTCCTACGGCCATCAACTCACGGCGCAGGACATATGGCCCGCCATTCAAGACCTGCTCCAGGGCACATCCAAACAGGTTACTCCGCCAGCAAACGGCAAATAACCCCTTTCATTCCTGAAAATAGTTGTTTCAGCCCCGCCAAGTAAGGTATCGTGTGTTATGAAATCTTTACATTGATGTAGAATAAACAAGACATCAGAGAAAAGGAGCGAGTTTTATGGCACATATCAAGCCTGTTTCGAAAGCCATATCCTGGTCGGATACAGGGTCCGACGACATTATTTCAATCCTCACCGCCGTGTTTAGCGCGATAGGCCCCATCATAACCGCCATCGCGGACGCTATATCGGGATCAAAAAATCAGTCATAAACGCGAATAAGCACCACCTCGTAGTTGCACTTGGGAACAAGTGGGAGCTACCTGGAGAGGCGGAAACCGATAAAGTCAAACGCGAACGACGGGCCGCAGTAGTAGCGGAACGCCGAACGGCAGTAGTTGCCGTAATCGTTCCAGCCGCCGCTCCGAAGCACGCGGCTTGAGCCCCTCGGCAAATCCACCCAAGCCGTCCCTTCCGTCGGCGCGCCTGTATAGTTGTTGTGCCAGTCGTCCTCGCACCATTCCCACACATTCCCGCTCATATCATACAATCCAAAGAGATTCGAACGCTTCAAACCCACTATATGCGCATAGTGCTCACCGATTCCATACGCATTGGAATACCACCAATAATAATCATTCCCTGCTGTATACCCCGGATCATCCCCCCAATAGAACCGGGTCGTTGTCCCTGCACGGCACGCATACTCCCACTCCGCCTCCGAAGGCAGCCGGAACGTCAGTCCCGTATACACGTTCAACGCCGTGAGGAACGATTGCGCATCAATCCAACTCACATATACCGCCGGGCTGTTGAGATCATCAAGGACATAAATCTGCCCCGTCCATGGGCTCGTCCCCATCACCGCAGTCCACTGCGCTTTAGTCAACTCATACTTCCCCATCCAAAACCCCGGCACCGTCACCATATGCTGCACGTCTTCATAGTTGTAACTGTCCTGCTCCCCGGAATACCGCCCCATCATAAAACTCCCCCCAGGCACCCACACCATCTCCAACGGCACATCACCCGGTAGCAGGATTGTTTCACACTCGCCCTCAATACAGATTTCGCCTTCCGGCTGTCCTTCCACGCCACCCTCTCCCTCCACCATGCCCTCTATAGCGCCTTCTTCCGAACCTTCCTCAACTCCTTCAACACTGCCTTCCCCCTCTCCACTCCCTTCTCCTTCCCATTGCCCTTCCACGCCGCCTTCAAGTGCACCCTCAACACCTCCTTCGCCCTCGGCACTTCCCTCGCCTTCAATAGCGCCTTCGATTCCACCCTCAATAGATCCTTCAAGATGACCTTCTTCCTGTCCCTCCTCATGCCCTTCACCTTCGGCCATCCCTTCCCCCTCAAGCTGGCCTTCCATACCTCCCTCGGCATCCCCCTCAGGCATACCTTCCTCCTGTCCTTCAAAAATACCTTCCAAGGCGCCTTCCATATTGCCTTCAAAGGCGCCCTCAATATCACCTTCGCCTTCCGTACCTCCTTCCTCTTCCATCTGACCTTCCGTACTCCCTTCTTCAATGCCTTCCCCTTCAATTTGACCTTCCACAGCGCCTTCCTCTTGTCCCTCAGACGAACCTTCTCCCTCGCCTTCACACGATTCATGCGAGCCCGCCCCCGGCGCAAACGTATCCTCCGAATCGCACTGCGTATGGTATCCGCCGGAATTAAAGAACTGAATGATGCGAAGCAATTCCGATAGATTAATGTGCCAATCCTGCGGAGTATAGTCGCTGTTATGCGTATCACACGTCTGATCGCCCGGCCCCGGCGCATACCCGTCTTCTGTGCCCGCCTGACAATGAAACTCATCCGAATTGAAAAACTGGATTACCCGCAGCAACTCACTCAGACTAATCGCAAAATCCCCGTCCACATCCGCCGAATGCTGTTGCGCCACCGCAGGCATGCAAAATCCTGCCAGCGCCAACACAATAAAAAGCATCTTCCCTTTGACATTGCCTGCCATAGTCCTGTCTCTATAATCCGGAGAAATAGATATAATCCTCCCCACATTCGTGGTGTATCCTTATTGGCACTAAATTCAGTATAAATCACCCTGCCCGTTTCTACAACTCATCACAGGCGCTCATCACAGGCGCCGGGACAATCCATGAACGCTGGTTCCGGCATGTCCTATCCCTTAATTGAAACCGCGGAGGGCCCGGAGATCACGGAGAAAGCAGCACCTCTGTGCCCTCCGTGAACTATCGAATTACTGCGCTGCACGTTCAGGCTTTGGGGCCAAGGCCGGCGATGCATTGATCTTCACGAACGACTTTGCGCGGGCCTCCGTCGAGACTGGCGGACCAGTCCTGTGGCGCGGCCAGTTCTTCGAAGGTATCAAGAATTCCCAGGGCTTTGGCGCGGTCATAAATAAGCTGCCAGGCACATTCGAGGTTCTCGTTCACTTCGCACTTTCCATCGCGAGAACCGCCGCATGGACCGTTGAGAAGACGTTTGGCACATCGCGTGATGGGACAGATCCCGGCGAATTGTCCCAATCGGCATGAGCCGCATCCCGCGCATTTCTCAGTCCATACACCCTGGGATTCGAGGATTCCGATGAACTGGGTGTTCAACCCGGGATAGACAGGGATGTTGGGGAATCGCTCCGCCAACGCCTGGACACCCGCGCCGCAGCCTAAGGAGCAAATGGCGTCATATCCTTCTGCGCGGAGGGCCAGCGGATCGATAAAGGCATCTTCACATTGACGCTCAATGGTGCATTCATCGACCACGACGCCGCCGTGACCATCAAGTTTGAGGGCCATGCGCAGTGCGGAACCGAGAATCCCGGTTTCACGTTCTCCTCCCGCAAGGCACACCGTGACACAGGTGCCGCATCCGACGAGGAGCACGCGCTTATGCTTTTTAATCATGTCGCGGATTTCGGGCACTTTTTTCCGGTCGGCAACTATCATTTTTGTTCTCCTGCGATGGCTTTTTCAGCGTTTTCACGAAGTTCCTCAATCGCATGTTCAACGTGCTCCGGGCTGTGCCGCAGGGGGCTTGGCCCTAGCGCTGCGATACGCTGGTTCATTTCCGAAACGATTTCAGCAAAGCGCGTGCCTTCGGCAGAGGAGAGGTTGAACATTTCGAGGCGTTCAGGTTCTATTCCAATTTCTTTGAGCAACTGCTTGGCGCGTTCCACGCGGCGGCGGGCGCGGAGGTTGCCCTCCTGGAAGTGGCATCCACCTTCCAGACAACCGGCGACAATCACGCCGTCCACACCGCGCTCAAAGGCGGCGAGCAGATAATTGACTTCGATTTTGCCCGTGCACGGCAGACGCAGCACACGCACGGAACCAGGATATTGCAGCCGCATGGTGCCGGCGAGGTCCGCCGCGGCATATGCACAGTAATGGCAACAAAAAGCAAGGATGACGGGCGAATTGTCCATGGTGTTACTCTAATCCTTTATGAAAGCGCTGCTGCGCGATTCCGACCTGTTCGAGATAATCCCCTTCCACAATTTCTTCGGTGGAGTGTCCGGCAAGCAGATGATCGAGTGCGCGGAGAATTTGGTTGTCCAGATAATGCCGCAATTCAATGGCCTTGGCGGGACATTCCGCGGTGCAGCTTCCGCATCCCATGCACACGGCCGCCTGGATCTCCGCTTTGTTGTTGCGTCCGATGGAAGGCGCATGGTAGGGACACACATGCACACAGGTCATGCACGAAATGCACTTGTCGGGATCCACCCAGGCAACCTGCCCGCTGATGGGCATGGCTCTGCGCGAAAGAATAGAGGCGGCGCGTCCGGCCACGGCGTTGGCTTGGGAGATGGTTTCACCCATGCTCTTGGGGGCATGAGCGGTGCCGCAGAGGAACAAACCCTCACTGGCGAAATCCACCGGCCGCAATTTCACATGGGCTTCGAGGAAAAAGCCGTCCGCGTTCAGCGGCACACGCAACAGATCGGAAAGTTCACCCCGGTCCGCACGCGGGATCATCGGCGCGGCGAGAACGATCATGTCCGGCGACACTTCGAGAGATTTTCCGAGCGCTGGTTCGTAAACGCGGAGGCGCCCGTTTTGCATGAGTTCGGGAGCTTTTTCGGGTTCATAACGAATAAACAATACACCCTTCTCGCGCGCTTCACGATAGGCGGCTTCCCGGAATCCATACGTACGGATATCACGGTATAGAACCATGATCCGCGCGTTCGGATACCGTTCACGCAATTGCAGCGCATTCTTTACGGCGGTAGTGCAGCACACGCGGCTGCAATAGGGGCGTTCTTCATTGCGTTGTTCGACGCATTGAATCATAACAACCGTAGCCTTGCCGGGCAAGGAGAGTTCATTGCGTCCAAGGCGTTCGGAGAGTTCCAACTGCGTCAGCACCTTGCCATTCTTGCCATAGCCATACGACTGCGGCGCGTGTTCCGTGGCGCCGGTGGCCACCACGACCACACCATGATCAACCTTGCGGACAGTGCCGTTAAAGGTGATTTTTGAAGAAAAGGATCCAATATGGCCCTCCACCTCGGCTACACTGGCGTTCAGATACACCGAAATATTAGGATTCGCATCAACCCGCGCTATGGTGTCCTTGAGAAACGCCTGCACATCCGCTTTGTCTAGAGTCTGATAAATTCTGCGCGCGGTGCCACCCAATGCCCCAGACTTCTCCACCAAGTGAACAGGAAACCCCTGCTCCGCCAGGGCCAGTGCGGCCGTCATACCAGCAATACCGCCGCCGACAATCAACGCAGCATTATTCACGGGAACAGTCTCATCCTTGAGAGGTCTCGATTCGGCAATGCGTCCGGTTATCATGCGCACAAGCTCACACGCCTTTTGCGTGGCCTTTTCAGCATCCCCGGAATGAACCCAGGAACACTGTTCACGGATATTGGCCATTTCAAGGAGATACGGATTCAAACCGGCGCCGCGCAGGGTATCCCGGAAAATTGGCTCATGACTGCGCGGGGTACAAGAGGCCACAACCACGCGATTGAGCCTGTGTTCAACGATATTTTCCTTCATGCGGCCCTGGCTGTCATCCGCACAGGTGTAGACGGTGTGCTCGGCATAAACCACGTTCGGCAGATGTTTCGCATATTCAACAACACGCTCCACATCCACGACCGAGGCAATATTGCTTCCACAATGACATACAAAAACGCCAATTCGCGGCGGCTCGTCGGTAACGTCCCGCTCCGGCGGATAGGACTTGGTGGTCATTTGCGAGCCTCGCGCAGGGGCCAGCAACGCCATGGCGCGCGCCGCGGCGGCACTGGCCTGCATCACAGTGTCGGGGATGTCTTTGGGTTCCTGAAACACACCGCCGACAAACACGCCCGCACGCGAGGTGTCAAGAGGCTTTAACTCCTCTGTCTTCGCGAACCCCCACTGGTTCAAGTCAATGCCGATGCATTGCGCCTGGTTAAGGAGCGCCGAACTCGGTTCGAGACCCAGCGACAGCACCACCATGTCGAATTCTTCTTCAACTTGCTTCAAATCTGAGCCAAAATACTTGAGCACGACATTCTTCGTATCCGGCATTTCATATGTGCGCGAGATGAACGACCGCACATAGCGCACCCCCTTCTCATTCTTGGCGCGTTCGTAGTAGCGCTCGAAATCTTTTCCATAAGCGCGGAGATCCAGGAAAAAGATGGTGATATCCAGATCCGGCTCGTGTTCTTTGGCGAGAATGGACTCTTTCGTGGCGGCCATGCAGCAGACCGAGGAACAGTAGTCATTGCCACAGCCGGTATCGCGCGAACCCACACATTGAATGAAGGCCAGCCGCTTGGGCGTCTTCTTGTCCGAAGGACGAAGAATGTGCCCCTGGGTCGGCCCGGAAGCGGACAGCATGCGCTCAAACTGAACGTTCGTGAGGACATTTTTCGCATGATTGAAACCAAATTCGCCCCGTTGGGAAGCGTCAAAGGCATCGAATCCCGGCGTGAGCACCACCGCGCCCACATGGAGTTCCAGCGTCTTCTCCACTTGATCATGGTCTATGGCGCCCGCTTTGCAGGCCTTCACGCAACGCATGCATTCGATGCACAAACCGGGCCCCTTCATAATCACATATGCATTGGGGGCGGCTTGGGCATAGACGCGATCAATGGCCTTGCGGGTGCCAAGCTGGGCGTCAAACTCACTCTTGATTTTTACCGGGCACACCTTGGAGCAATCGCCGCATGCGGTGCATTTGCTGATGTCCACATAGCGGGGCCGCTGATGCACGGTGGCCGTAAAATTGCCGGGTTCGCCTTCCAGTTTGACCACATCGGCCAAGGTAAGCACTTCGATGTTGGGATCCCGCATGCACTCGACCAATTTGGGAGAGATAATGCATGTCGCGCAATCCCCGGTGGGAAAGGTTTTATCCAGGCGGGTCATGCCGCCGCCCACAGCGGGTTTGTCCTCCACGAGATACACATGAAACCCGGCAGCGGACAGATCAAGAGACGCTTGAATACCGGCAACACCCGCGCCGCAGACAAGTACAGCGCCGGAGGGTGCTTTCACATCATTTGAAGAGGTCATGGCTTGCATGGTTATGCCCTCCGTCCGGCTTGCCCGGCAGTGGCGGCGCGCCGATCTAAAATGGACGCAGCACTGACCATAAGAGCGTCGAGACCAAGATCTTTCGGAGGAATCCCCAACGCCAGACCTAATAACTGGGTGATATACACTACGGGGATTTCAGGGATATCGGCTTGATCCTTTTTAGCGTCTGCCTGGCGAAAATCCAGATTTAACTGGCACAAGGAACAGGCCACCACAATGCATTCCACCCCGGCGCGATGCGCCATGGACAAGAGCTTATAGCCAAGGCGGTTCACCACGCTGGTCTTGCTGATCGAAAGGCTTGCACCGCAGCATTCGGTCTTAAACGGCCAATCGACCGGCTCCGCGCCCGCTACTTTCACCAGCTTGTCCATGCAGACGGGATGTTCCGCATCATCGAAGGCCACCACTTCCTTGGGGCGCGAAAGCAGGCAGCCATAATAAGAGGCAACCCGTAATCCCTTAAGCGGTGTTGTAATCCGTTTCTCAATTTCCGCCACGCCATAATCATTAAAAAGAATATCCAGGATATGGCGTACGTTCACAGCGCCCGCATAGGGTTTTTCGATGATCCGCTGGGCGCGTTCGCGTTCCGTGGGGTCCTTGCGGATTGCATGATTGGCGGTGCGCAGGCGTGCATAACACGAAGCGCACGCTGTAAGCACTTCCGAATACCCGGCGGTTTGCGCCTTGTGCAGGTTAAGCGCGGGCAAGGCCAGGGATAATGAGGCATTGCTGGCATGGGCCGGAGAAGAGCCGCAACACACCCAATCCGGAACATCCGTTATTTCGATGCCCAACGCCTTGCAAACGGCGCGGGTGGACTTATCGTAGTCCCACGCCGTGGATTCGAGGCTGCATCCTGGAAAGAACGCGTACTTCACCGTTTCTTTTCCTCCTCTTCCGCCCGATTGAAGACCAAGCGCACTTCCTTGGTGCTCCGCGAAAAATGGGGCAGGAAGGTCAATTTGTGTTTTGCGAGCATCCTTGGCACCTTGTCCACATCGGAAAACAGATCGCGCGAAATGAGTTTGTAGAGGGTCATCATGCCCAGTTCGAATACGCGGCCATGCCAGCGCACACTGCTCAGGAAAGCCTTGTTAAAACTGCTGGTCCGCCTGTCGCCCAACGCCGCCTTGCGTTCCACCGCCATCATTCTCAACGTGTCCATCACTGCCGCGATGTCTATGCCCATGGGACAGCGGGCAGTGCAGGCTTCGCACGAAGCACAGGCCCATATAGCTTCGGATTCCAATACTGTTTCTTTCTCACCCAAATGAATCAGACGCATGATCTGACTCGACAGCAGGTCCATGTCCGGCGCAATGGGACATCCGGACGAACATTTGTGACATTGGAAGCAGGCGCTCACAGAGGCTCCGCTCCGGCGCTCCACCTCGCGCAGTAATGCGTTATCGGTCCACTCAAGCGTGTCATTCATGGCGCTTATTCACCCACTTCATCCGTTGGTTCTTTTATTTCCTTGGCCTTCTTAAGCGGCGCAACCTTCTGATAGACCTGCTCCGGCGTTTTCAACACGCCGTTTACCGTAAGAAGATCCCGTTCGATCTGTATTCCAAAGAGACGCTCATTTTCGCGAAGATAGGGAAGTATCAGCTTCCAGTCTTCCGCCGTGAGCGGTACATACATGCCGCCATTCAACTGCTCCTCGACCAGTGTGTGATGTGGATCGCGGACATAAATGGCGCCGCCGGACGCCAGCGACAGCAGGTTGCCGCCCGCATACGGCAGATCCAGGGGAACCACCTTGCCATCCCGATCAAAGCGGATCCCATTGACAATGGCGAAGCCGCCGCCTTCCAGGGGATTTCCCGCCATAAAGGACTCAGCGAGAAAGTCAAGCACCGTGCCGTTAATAACGACCCGAGGCTTGCCCACCGCATTGATCAAGGGACGCCCCGCGGCATTGCCCATCACATAGATGGATCCGCCTTTTGCGCCGTAGAGGAAGGTCTGACCGACATCTCCGTAAATCACCATCTTGCCACGCTTCGAGATCTGGCCAAGCTGATCCTGTGCATTGCAATGGACGTAGACTTCGAGGCCGTCCATCCCGGAACCGAGATAGTCGCCGGGGTTGTCATAGCAATCAATGCGCAGGCCATCGGTAGCAGGCCCAAATCCTACGCCGTGGAATCGCGTTCCGCGGGAATTGTAGTGAATTACATGCCGCCAGCCGAGACGGTGGGCATCCACGGCCAGACGGGCATCGCAATGATCGCCTTGCGCCTCAAAACCCCGCGCATTGATAAGAAGGCTCTTCTCCCCGTCTTTCGGTGCACGAAGCTGGTCCCGCGTGTCCCAGGTAATTCGGCGGAGCGCGCTTTCCCGGGAATCGTCAAAGAGAGGCTGCTCGGCAAATATCTTTTCCAGCCCTTCGCGGAGAATGACGATCACGGTGCTGCGTTTCTTATTCCCCGTGGGATAGCGGAAATCCAGGGCGCGGGTTAACGCGTCAATTCCCAAATACGGCGCAGGCACGGCGGTTTTTGAAACAATTTCCTCTACGGCCTTGCGTAACCGGTCAAAATTCATCGATGCAATCGCTGTCTGCAAATACTGGAAGAGCATATCCGGATCATTATCTCGAATGGCGCTGTCAACCGCAGCAGTATCCGCCTCATCCGGATCGGTGACACTTACCGGCATGGACAGGTTGCAGTGTTCCTGATCCCGCCAGGTGGAAACTGGCGTGCCGAATTTATCCGTAGCCTCCAGCCGATACTTGGGTCCGCCCCCATTATTCGCCGCATTGTTTTCCGGGAGGATGTTAAACATAAAGGCCCCGCCATCGGTAAAACTGCCGCCGCGGGCATTCCAATACTGATCGGCGACCGGCATAAAGCGCGGATCTTCCTGATTCAGACTGGCCAGCGTAGCGTCAATCGCCTGCTTCTCTGAACAGATCAGCCCGATGGACACATCCTTGCCTTCCTGCAGCGCGAATACCTGGGGCCGCAGCATCGCGGTGTCGGTGATCCCTAGAAGTTGGAATCCGTTCATTTCAGCAAGGGTGCGCGCAATAATGAAAAACCAGGGCCCATCCGGAGACCCATGAATATGCGACGCCTGAATCTGCCGGTACACATGCTGCCGCGCCGGAGGCAGGCGGTCAAAATCAAGTTCAGTGGTCGGCGCCAGCGCTTCAATTATGTACTCGACCGGGTACTTGTACACGCGGTGCATCAAGTCGAACAGCATGACCGACACCTCGGTGTCCGTCAGGAAACGCGGGAACAGATTTCGCTGGGCAAGGTATTCACAAACGGAATGGTAGTTCGCAAAGTCGCCGTTATGCACGAGGGCTTCATTCATGCCGATGAACGGATGCGCACCACCCGGATGCCAGACGCGGCCTCGGGTGGGATAGCGCTGATGGGCAATCCATACATGCGCGCGCACATCCTCCATTTTGTAGTATTGTACCGAGGCCTCGGCATACCCCACGATCTTGATGATGATGAGATTCCGGGCATGCGACATGACAAACGCGCGTTTTTCACCGAGAGAGGCATAAAACTCGTCATTCAATTTCACGGAATTCTGAAAGACGAACTCGTCTTCGATTTCCCGTTCACTTAACGCGGTCAGCCCCTTTTCGGCGGCAAATTTACCGAGTACGTCTTTTTTAACGCGCACAAAATAGCGGGCCACGTCTGGCGGACGGATTTCGAGCAGGGGAACATCCCGGAAATCATCCACGGTGGGAATCAGGCCGCCATGGAAGACCTCAAAACTCGGTTCAATATATTTCTTTTCAACCTCCGTGCGCGCCGTGGGATCCAGCAGGGATATCTGCAAAATATAGCACTCGTCAAGCACTTTCCGGGACACACCGAGATCTTCCGGAACCAGGCCGCCGGCGGCAATTCCGCCGCCCTTGCCGTTGCCGCGATTCCGCATCTGGATCGAGGGCTCATAGATGTGCTTGCCCCGCACGGGCGCCGTACAGGCAAAGCCGGTCACGCCGCACCCGCCTTCCGCCTCCGGCGATTTGTGGAACCACTCCTCCGAGGGCCGTAAATGGTCCCGGGACCGGGTTATGATCTCAATCCGTTTAAGAGCCGACGTATGAGCGCTAATCCTGTCCATGGTCATCCTTCGGTCGCATTTTCATAGTCGAGATGCATTAGCAGATCGGTGCGTCCGCGCAATGCACTCACGGAATCCAATCCCAGGCGGTAAAGAATATCCACCAGCATCTCCCGCCACGCATGGTACATGTTGACAAGCCGCTGCGTGCACCACTCGATGGACACCAACTCCAACAGTTCGTTGTCCGTCGTGCAGATGCCGCGGGGACAGCCCCGTCCGCTCTCGCAGCATCCGCAACGGATGCATTCCAGGGCCACTAACTCCGCAGTGCCGATCACCGCTCCATCCGCCCCCAAGGCAATAGCCTTGGCCACGTCGTATACAGTGCGTATGCCGCCACTGGCGATAAGGGTAATCTCATCGCGGACGCCTTCATCCGAAAGAAAGCGGTGGCAACTGTTTATCGCATATTCGATAGGCATTGCGATGTTCTTCTTGGCAATGTTAGGCGCGGCGCCCGTGCCGCCGTAACTGCCGTCGATATGCACAATATGCGCGCCCGCGCAATACACGCCCACGGCGACCATGTCGACGTCGCCCGGCGTGGAGACTTTCGCGGAGAGAAGCGCGCGCGGATTCACATGCGCAATCCAGTCGAGATGTTTCTTGTGATCTTCAATCGAGTACACGCTGTGAAAGGGGAACGGCGAAAACAGCGACGTGCCGACAACCGCTTCGCGCATGGCCGCCACTTCCGGCGTGTTTTTGTCGCCTAACAAATGGCCGCCCAACCCGGGCTTGGCCCCTTGGGCATACTTGAATTCCACCAACCGCGCGCGGGCAATGGTCTCTTCCCGCACGCCGAACAGGCCCGTCGCCACTTGGGTAATCACATGATCCGCATAGGGAATCATGCGTTCGGGATAACCGCCTTCCCCCGTGCACGTAAACGAATTCCAGGCTTTCGCCACCCGCGCTTTTCCCAAGAGCGCGCGGATATTGGTGGAGCCGAACGACATGCCGCCGCCATACCAGGGAACATCAATCTTCACTTTTGGGCGGCCATCATTCCGCCGGTTCAACAACAACTCGGTTGAAATATCTTCGCGCCGGAGATCCTTGGGTCTGGTCTCGGGGAAACGGAACCGGAGCTTGTCGAATCCGCCCCCGGATGCGCCCGTTTCAAATTCGAGATGGGCCGGAGGACGTTTTCCGGTTTCCGCCATGGCCCACGTGCTGGCAATCAGATCAGGGGTCCAGCGGCAATCGCCCATGGTTTCAAACGCAGGATTAACCGATAATGAAAGCGCTCCGGCAGGACATGCCGCAACGCAATAGTGATCCGTTTTTTCACAATCAAAACCGATGCACCGATAATCCAAAGGACGCAACGGCTGCCGGTATCCTTCGGGCCGGATGTGGACTTCATCGGGGCATATACTGACGCATTTCCCGCATGCCAGGCAGTGGGAATCTCGATGAATGGAGTACTTGCCAATCTCATTGCGATAACGCGGCCGCGCCGGTTTCACCTCGCGGCTGACTTCGGTATCGATCTGAACGGTTGGGGAAGCGGATACTGTTATACTCATGGTCGGTTATGCTCCCACTTTCCTTTTTCCGAACAACCGCCCAAACGTGGCGGCCTCCAGATCTTCAAAAAACATGCAACGGCCCACTTCACCGCGCAACCGGCGCACTTCACGAATGCCCATGGCCCCCAACAACTCCAATAACTGATTCCGCCACGCCCCCATCATATTCACTATCCGTTGCACACCAAGCTTTTCGTCGATGTCCGGCATGTCAATGGGGCACCGCTCGCCGCGCACGCACTCTCCGCAAAGCCTGCATTCAAGTGCGATCATGAGGGGAAGATCGATCGCCACCAAATCCGCGCCACAGATAATCGCCTTGGCCACATGCTCAGCCTGCGCAATACCACCCGATACAATGAGCGTAACCAGATCGCGTATCCCTTCTTTGACCAGCGCCTTGTGAATGTCGCGAAGCGCATCCCGGACATGCCGACCGCCCGTGGCGGCGTGTTCGCGGCCATGGGGATCAAAGACGAGTTCGATAACTTCGGCGCCCTCGCGGGTTAGGCGGCAAACTTCTTGTGCGGAATCTGGCACAACATCAACACGGATTGCCACCAGACGGTTCGGATTTTCCGCCTTGATACGGGCTTGCAGAGCCAGGACATCCTCACTATACGGTATCATGATCATTGGCGCGGTGGTTTGGACCTTGCCAACATCTTCCGAAGCAAAAAACGGGAGCACATATCCCCCATCTAGCGAGACCCCGGCAGGGGGATTATTCGCATCGGTGATAAACAGCGTGCCAATCTCCGCAGCGGCCTTTGCCACACACTTCACCACATTGCCGCGCTGAAAACGTTGCGGAACCCCCTCAAAAATAATTGGAATGGGAATTTCCATCAAAGGCGGGGGCGTTACCGTCAATTGATTTTCCTTGAAGGGCAGCTCCAGCAGTTTTCGGCCGATATCCACGCTGGTGTTGATATACTCGCGGCCATGAATCCCGTCACGGGTGGGCCGCACGATTTCCGACATGTCCGTCCACATGGAATCGAACCCCGGACCGGAAAATGGTCCGCCGTATCCGGAGCCGGACACGGGAATGGACCCCGTTTCGGCCTGGTACCAGTTGGACATAATAATCTCCGGGGTGTAGTACTTGTCGCCCAACCGCTCATATTCCGGATTGACAACGCGCGTGAGTACGCCTTTGGTGCAATTCTGCACACAGGTCAGACAGCCTTTGCACTGATAAATGTAATCGAGGAACCCGATTTCTTCGCGCAAGGTTTTCGCTTCGTCACGATAAAATCCATAGACACAATCGCGCTTCACGCAGTTATGGCAATTCGAGCAATCCTCGCGCCAATCGACAATGCCGAGTTTCCCCACCGGACGCTGACGCGGTGGCGCGGAGTGCGTATGGATATGATATTTGGCGGGCACGGCTAACGAGCCTCCAATCCGGATTGTTCGATAATTTCAAGGGCGGCGGCATCATCGCCTTCCGTGCAAATCTGAAATCCGCGCAATCCTTGCAGCGCGGAAAGCTGCTTGACGGTTTCAACGGCCAGCGCAATGCCGGCGCTTCGTTGCGCGGCTTTATCACCCGCCGTGGCCAACCGTTCAAGGATGGCCGGCGGAATCAACGGCGCAGGACGGCTGGCGGCAAACGCTTTCGCGACCTCCGCATCGAGAAGAGGCTGAATACCCGCAAGGATCGCGGTCTGCGTGTGCAGGCCGCGCTGCGTAACCTGAACCCACCATGCGTTGAATCGTTCCAGATCATAGACCGGTTGTGTAATAAGGAATTTTGCCCCCGCTTTCACTTTCTTGGCCAAACGCATCAGTTGCAGTTCCGCTGGATCGGCAAAGGGCGCGGCCACACCGCCCAAACAAAAGGGACCAGCCCCGTCAAACGATTCCATGCAAACCGCCGCGCCGCCGGTTCCCAATTTTTCAAGCGCATCCATTAATTGAATCGAATCAATGTCATATACATTTTTTGCCATGGGGCACACGCCCAGCGTTTGATGCGACCCGCTGGTGCAAAGAATATTCCGGACGCCCAGCGCCTGTGCGCCCAGGCATTCCGAAATAAGAGCAATGCGGTTCCGGTCTCGCGTGACGATATGCAGGATGGGTTCTACTCCCTCCGCCGCGATAATCCCGGCAGCCGCCAATGCCGACATTCGGATGCCGTCTCGATTATCATTCACGCCGATTGCATGCACTTTTCCTGCGTATTTCTTCGCAGCCGCACGCACAGCCGCCGGATCACCGCCTTTCGGCGGTGCGATTTCAGCAACAAGAATCGGCTTGCCTGAAGCCACTCTCGCCTGGAACGATGTTTCTGTTTCTGCCATACCTTCCTGCCTTGCCATGCGCCGGACAGGCGCCTTTTGGTTTCGACTTCAAAATGCCTTTCTCATTACGCTAAATTCTCGTCTGTTCCTAAAAAAACGCGCGGCCTAACATGGCGCGCAAATCGGGTTTTTCGCCAAAGCGGCAAACTGTTTCACCGAATCATGAATCAACATTTCAACATCCGCACCTTCAGGACACTGCACAATAGCGGCGCGTTCCGGCTCCATGCCAATCTCCGCCAATAGCCGCTGCACCGTCCGAATCCGGATCTCCGCTCGATAATTGCCCTGTGACAAACGGCACTCGCCCTTGGCGCACGTAACCACCAACACACCCTGCGCCCCGCCTTCTATCGCATGAAGCAAATACTGGGTATCCGTCTTGCCACTGCAAGGTAGCTCCGTCACCTGAACATGAACGCCATCTTGCGTCCATTGCCGGGGAACATGCCGGCCCTCCGGAAGACAGTGCCGGCATACATATACCGAAACATCTGAATGTATAGACTCGCTCATTACCTTTTCCCGGTTATGCGTCCATGGTTGCATCATTTACGCCAGATCAGAGATTGCAGAAACCCTCCAAGCCATTTGGGGGAGCACCTGCATCCAGGCATACGGCAGACAAGCGTCGATTCTACTGCTAGACGAACCATAGAGTCAAAAAAGTCCCTTCTGAGTAATCATGATCAGAAATAATCAGCACAGACCTGCAATATCCTTACTTGCCGGAACGTTTTTTGTTATTTTTCAGTGCTAATGCCCAATTTTCTTACCATTTGGTAGCTTTCTCGGCCAAAGTAACCAAACCGTAGCCATTTTCAGGCTTTTTTAGAAAATCAATTATAATTACGCAAGAAACATGCCTATTTAGTGGATAAACAATAGGACCATACGACACCAGAAAGTTTCACCCTCCAGAAATCATGCCCCACTCCGATGCTGAATAATTGTCAACAGGTCCAGAATTTTAATATGGATTAGTTATTGGGGTTTACCCCCGGGCAGAAGCCATCTTCGGTATGGTAGTCGGGACAATAATAATATCCATCGGAGTTGTAAAACTGGATCATCCGCAATAATTCAGTCAGGCCGATGTACCAGTCCTGCGGACTGTAGTCGCTGTCATGCGGAGCGCAACTCATGCCCCCCGGCCCTGGCGCGTATCCATCTTCTGTACCCTCCTGACAGTGAATCCCATCGGAATTGTAGAACTGGATAATGCGCAACAATTCAGAAAGGTCAATCAAATTATTGCCGTTCTGATCCGCCGCATGGAATGGAGAATGTTCTCCTTCGGGCTGGCCTTCTTCCGCACCTTCCCCTTCGACGCCGCCCTCTCCTTCTTCCAGACCCTCCAAAATGCCCTCCGCACCGCCTTCTTCCACGCCTTCGCCTTCATTCAGACCTTCCTGCTGGCCTTCCATCACCCCTTCTTCCACGCCTTCACCTTCGAGCGATCCTTCGCCTTCTTCTCCGCCTTCTCCTTCTTCCAGAGCGCCTTCTTCCACCCCTTCATTCACACCTTCCACCAAGCCTTCCTCGATTCCTTCTCCTTCATTTATCCCCTCTGCCAGACCCTCTTCCGCACCCTCACTCAGACCTTCTTCCTGACCCTCCATCAATCCTTCCAATTCACCTTCGAGTTCTCCTTCTTCCATCCCTTCAAATAGTCCTTCGATCTGGCCTTCTTCCACACCTTCACTCACCCCTTCAAACAATCCTTCGATCTGGCCTTCAACCTGACCTTCCGTTTCCCCCTCCGGCAACTCGTAACAGGGCGGTCCACAATACCCGGGATCCGTCCGAATGCCCGGATCCAATGCGGCGATGATGAATCCCAGGAAGTCCTGAGGTCCTGTCACGAACGCCATATATTCAGAAAGGTTGCACACGCCATCCAGGTCCGCATCCCCTGCGCCGGCAAGATACATGCCGGCTGAACTATCCAGAACATTCACATCCAAGCTTATGCCAAAAAGTGGCAACAAAACATTCAGTACTATCCGCGTTTGCGGGTCTCCCAACGTGGCAAGCCCCGTCAGCGAATTTTGGAGCGTGGTGCGCCCGCCAGCCACTAGCGCAAAGGTTGCCTCTCCCGCCTCCTCCAGAGCAACATCCAGCAATGCATAATTGGCATCCCAAGCCGCTCGTACGCAGCAATGTACCGGCGTGGAAGGGTTGGCCAAAATAAGATCCAGCAATTGGACATGCGCCAAATCAATCATTCCATTCTGGTCAGCATCCTCGGTATTGGGATCTAAACCCAGCGGGGAGTTGGCATAAAGATCAATCAATGCATTCGCACTACCCGCATTCATCCCCGTGCCCGCGCACTCCGCCGTACACGGCACGGGACACTCCACGGGTTCCCCCTCCCCTTCGATTACCACACAATCGAACACCGCCACAATCGTCTTGTGGGCGTCCATCACCACCGTCAACGGATTTTCCACCGCCATGCCATCGGGAACATCGCCTTCCCAATGCATGAAGACACTGTCCTCTCCTTCCGGGGTGGCGGTAAGCACCACCGTCGCGCCCTCCCAATATTCGGGGCCTTCACTATCCGTTGTCACATTTCCACAGGAGGCAGGAGACGCCTGCGCCGTTAACAATTTTGCATTTCGCGGCACTTCATCGGAATCGTTAGTGGCCCTGTCGCCATAGACAAAGTTCAGGGTCAGGAAAAATACGCCGCAGGAAAGTCCCTCGATGCGGCCGTCTGCATCATTATCCACAAAGGGATCATTGTTGAGGACCGCCGTTAATTGTTCTTCCGACAGTTCCGGGATGCTGGTTCCATAATACTGGTTTATGGCGCGGATATAGGCTTGGGCGCACATCGCATTGCCAATATCGGTCATATGCACGCCATCGGTGGTCATGATGCTCGCACGCGGTTTGCCGAGATTATTAATAAACAACCGGTTGTTTACCCGCCAGCCGTTCACATGGCACGTGCCATTGGTGATTTCCGGCGACTGGATGGGCGTTTCGGCGACCGCGAAAGGATGGGCCGGGTCCGCCGCCAATTCACGAATCGTGTTGTTGTATCCCACAATCGCATCGTTAATCGTCTGCAGCTCTTCCGGCGTATAGTAATTTCGATCATCCGCCATAATCTCAGCACCCTTCAGGCCTCCCCACACTGCCGCCGCCACCGTATAGTTCGTAAAGCAATCCTCCGGAAGCGGATTTTCCCCAATGAAGTCTGTGAGTTCCTGTTTGTTTAAAATCCCCGGAATGTCCGGAAGCATGGGCAGCGTGCCAAAACACATGCCCACCCCCGGTTTGTACATCATCGTCACCATGGTGTCAAAATCACTGCGAAACAGGTCCTGGGGGCGCATATCCCGTGCATCCAACGGATCAATTTCGTCCACCAACCCCAAGGTTGGAATACCTTCCAAGATGGTGCCTTTCGCCATCACCCTCTCCATAAAATCGTTCGAGCCAAGAAAACCGATTACAAACGTGGGATTGTCCTCCACCAGCGCCTGCACCATGGAATACCCCACCTTGCCCGCCAGGATGAGTTCCAGATGGTTCCAATTCCACCCAAATTGATACCACGGAATCTCCTCCGCATGTTTCTGGAAGGTGTCATCCGTACTCACACCGTTATAGGCGTAGCAATCAATCGTTCCATAATCCGGGTAATCCATGCGCCGCTGCTGGCCGATAGCATTCATCTCCTCCAACAACGGAAGCCGCATCGTCGTCCCCATCTGATTCGCCACCAACACCACCCAGCTTTTAACCTGCGTCCGGTGATCCGACATGATGCCCCCCTGCGTGCAGATCGTCAGACTGTCCCCCAGCGCGCGAAGACGTTCAAAACTCACCGGCTGCGCATGTGCAATTGGCCCCATCAACAAAAGCACACTCATTAGGATTGCCATACCCCGAAAAGAAAACATAGTCATTGCCTCCACATATCCACCTATTCATACCGCCGCCCAAACTGCGGTAAAAAAACAGAAACGCTCTCTCAACTCCTGGATCTTTATCTATATTTTACCATTAATTAATGTGAATGACAATAATGAAAAAACATCTAAATAAACGGAAATATGCCAAATTTGCACCACTACCCCCTTTTGCCCAGATGATGCAGGACACCCTCCCACGAGCGGGGTTAAGGTTCTTTTTCAAAACAAACTATATTAGTTTACGGCCCCGGACAGAATCCGTCTTCCGTGCCGTCCTCCGGACAATAGTGATAACCGCCAGAATTAAAGAATTGGATCACACGAAGTAACTCAGACAGGCTGATAAGCCAATCCTGAAGATTATAATCGCTATCGTATGGGGCACAGGATTCATCCCCAGGCCCGGGGGCGTATCCATCTTCAGTGCCGTCCTGACAGTGGAATCCACCAGAATTGAAGAATTGGATTACACGCAGGAGTTCAGACAGGCTGATATGATTATCACCATCCTGATCTGCAGTAAGAATTCCATCTTCTCCTTCAACCTCGCCTTCAGTTAGGCCTTCACCTTCTACCTGGCCTTCACCTTCCACCTGACCTTCACCTTCTACCTGGCCTTCACCTTCTACCTGGCCTTCACCTTCCACCTGGCCTTCACCTTCCACCTGGCCTTCACCTTCCACCTGACCTTCACCTTCTACCTG
>Ga0116156_10000115_pt1 | contig 85749 bp, 89 predicted proteins | sample AD_UKC045_MetaG_FD_89891 | JGI IMG/M metagenome (GOLD analysis project Ga0116156, IMG submission 89891) | Active sludge microbial communities of municipal wastewater-treating anaerobic digesters from USA - AD_UKC045_MetaG | ecosystem: Engineered > Bioreactor > Anaerobic > Digestate | place: USA...
AAAAAAATATAAAAATAATAAAAAAAAAAATATTTTTTTTTTATAAAATTTTTTTTTTTTTAAAAAAATTTAAAAAAAAAAAAAAAAAAAAAAAAAAAAAAAAAAAAAAAAAAAAACAGAAGCCTTATGAAGCTGTCTATAAAATTTAATAAGCCGTATATAAAACTTATATAATATAAGGATTTAACATTTATAAATATATTGAAAGTTTTATTTATCATTTATACTCTCAGAATAATACTCTAAGAGTATTGATTAATATATTAAAATTCTTTAAATATCTCCTTTATACAGAAGTAAGAATTGAAAATAAAAAATAGCATAGTGGTTTACTATGCTATTTAATTTCAGAAGGAGTACTTTACATCACTATATTGTACTATGCAATATACATGATACATTTCTCCAGAATTGTTAGATACCAAAGTACCCATATCTTTCAGAGATAATGTGTTAGTATCTTCTGTAATTGTTTCTGCAAGAGTATCATGGATTAATACAGCAGTTCTACTACTGTTTATCCAAGCTCTATTCCAGCCTGTTTCAGTCCCATCAGGACTTAGCTCGGCTTTGAAGTTCAAGGATTGAGTTCCAAGAACTTTCTTTATCTCACTCATTGTCATAAAAACTATCAGCTCCCCCCTTAAAGGTATTTTTAACTTTGTACTTCGCTTTCCAAGTACAAAGATTGTTATTAAAAATATTAATTATTATAGACTATAGTGGGCTTGAAATTGGTGATTTCAGAAGTAATGAGAAAATAAGAAGAGAAGTTGTTTTTCTCTTCTTATTTTAAATTATATTTTAGTGACAATAAGATAAGGTAACCCATTATCAGTAAAACATAATTTGTAGGAATAAGTACCATCATCAGCAACATTCCTTATAAAATCAAGTACATTTGGAATGCTGCTTAGGATTTTCTCTTCTTCAGAGGTATTTATCCTTCCAAGTTCTCTATTATCATCAGAGAAGTAATTAATGGTATATTCCTCTTCTACACCATTATTACGGAATTTCCATGAGAAAGGTTTATAACCAAATAAACCATTTTTTCTCATTTCATATAATTTCTCTGGTGATAATACAAAATAATCTGTATCACAAACTATATAACCTACATTTTTTAGTTCAAATACCTTTTTCATTATAATAAAATTTAATTAATTTTGCCTACTCTATAAGGTTTTCGGCATCCCCTAAGTATTAAAGAGGGCTTGAGATTAGACTTCAAGTTCTTCAATAACTTATTACATTGTAACCAAGTATAGGTAACTATCTATAGCTACAATGTACAGAGAATTTAGTAATTATTCTACTATGTACTACTCTATTGTAGTTGTGTAGAGTAGAATAATTACTATATAATTCCCCGCTGGAATTTCTTATTTTATTCCATGTACGGGGGACTATTTAAATTCTTGAAAATTGGTGTGGGGGTTGTAGGGGAACACTCACACATTCATAAAATTTCTTTCAACCATAAAAAATTCCAAAAAAATTTTTTGTAGAAAATTTTCTAAATATTTATTCTTAAAATTTTTACATTTCAAAATTAAGTTGTATTTTTGAAGCAAGTTTTATAGATAATAATAATAGTTTTTATATGAAGACAATTAAGAAGGTACTTTTTGTATCATCAGAAGAGTATTTTATAAAGCATCTTTCAATTATTAATTCTATGTTACCTGTAACATTAACACCAAAAGAAATAGAAGTATTGGGCACATTTATGTCATTAAAAGGTGATATTGCAGAACAGGATAGATTTGGTACAAGTTGTAGAAAGATTGTTAAGGAAAGACTTTCTCTCTCTGATGGTGGTATAGGAAATTATATAAAAGCTTTAAAGGAAAAAGGTTTTATATATACAGATGAGAATGGAAGGCTAAAGATATATGATGTTCTTTTAGCAGATGAAAACAGTCAAAGTTATCTATTTAAAATAATAGAGAATAAAAATGAGATACCTGGCAGATGATATTTTCAGGATGTTTGTAAAGGAAGATTTACCTGAAGAATATAAGAATATACCAATGGTTGTATTAAAGGATATTTGTTTTACACCATTTGAGTTTCTCAGAAAAGTAATGCAATCTAATGTATTAACTGAGATTAGGTTTAAGTATTTTGGAGTTTTTCTTGTATCATCAAGAAAGGCAAAAACAATGCTTGATAAGGCTGAAATTAGATTCTCAAAAGGATTAATTACAAAAGAAGAATTTGACAGTATAAAATTTATGGTTGAAAATTATTTTAAATCAATAGAAAAAAATGAAGAATAATGTTACATTGAAAAATATTTTCTATTATTTTCAGGGACACTTGAGATATAAATTATACTATAGCAGGTTTAAGTTTCTTGTTCGTAAACATATAAGAGAACAGTATGAATACAGGATAAGAGTAATGGATAGAGAGTGTTACTGGAATGGTTACTGTAAGATATGTGGATGTAAAACAACACATTTACAGTTTGCAGATAAACCTTGTGAAGGAAATTGTTACCCAAAAATGTTAAATAAAAAGGATTGGAATGAGCAACTTCAAAAGTAATACAGTAATACTTGGAGAAGTACCTGAGAGAGTAACTATAAAAGCTAACTTTCAGGTAATATCCAATAAGGAAATTGTAAGAGTAGTACCATCCTGTGGGTGTACTCCTGCAAAATTTAATAAAAAAAGTTTGGAAATTTCCTATAGAACAGGAGATGTACCAGTACATTTGCAACATTATGGAAAATCCTCAATTTCAAAATTTGCAGATGTATTTTTTTCTGATGGAACTAAAGAGAGAGTTTATTTACAAGCAACACTAATAAGAAATGAGAATAAGTAAGAATTATACAATGGAAGAATTTGCAGTATCAGAAGATTTCCCAAATCTTGTAGAACCTGTACCAGAAGTCTATCAGCAGAATGTAATAGATTTGGTTACCAATCTACTGCAACCTGTAAATGATGCTACTGGATGGAAAAATTTAATAACATCTGGTTATAGACCAAATAAATTAAATAAGGCTGTTGGTGGAAGTTTAACTTCAGACCATAGATTTGGGAGAGCTTCTGATAATAATTTTTATAAGGAAGAAAATGGAAAGATTGTTTATATATCTTCTTATGATGTAGCAAATACAGTCTTGAAGTTAAAGTTGAAATTTGACCAGATGATACTATATCCAGGTTTTGTACATTTAAGTTATAGAAAAAATAAGAACAGAAATCAAGTTTTATACAGTAAAAACTATAAAGGTAAGAGATTATAATGGCTTATTTATTTAGAGTAGAAGGTAAGGTTGTAAAACCAACAGATGAAATTCTTCAGATACATCCTTTTAAGGATATATGGGAAAGAGACAGCTCTCCAAATAAGGAAGTAGCATTACAGGAATTTGCCTATATTGAATTTATGACATCTTCTTTGAGAACAAATCCATATAGAGGTTATACTGAGGATAAAAAAGAGGATATTATTATAAAGGATGTGTTTAAGAGTAAGAAATGGACACCAGATGAACTTATAAAGAAAGCAATGAAAAGAGTTATAGAATTTCAAACTGAAGGTTCTGTAACTTATACTCTTTATCTTTCAGCAGTAAAGGCAAAAGATAAATTGCAGGATTTCTTTAATACTTTTAATATGAACAAGATAAATACAAAAACTGGTGCACCTGTATATAAACCAAGAGATATTACTGTTGCATTACAGGATTTGGATAAAACAATAACTGCATTACAGAACTTGGAGAAAAAGGTAGAGGAGGATTTATTTGAAAGTGCTAAGATTAAAGGTAAAAAGGAAATAAGTCCCTTTGCTGATCCAGACATAATAATAAGATTGAAGAAATGATAAACTTTAAAAGAGAAAATTGTACCTCAACTTATAAGATAGGTGAGGACTGGAAATGTAAGAAAGGAGTACCATTTGAAATAGCCTTAACAGCTTTGAAAGAGGGGAAGAGAGTTTCTCACAAAAATTGGACAGAGAAATTTCTGTTATTATTAAATTCAGATACTATTAGAATATTTTCTCCAACTAATGGCTTATTGGGAGACTACTGGATAGTAAATCAAGTAGATATTTTATCAGAAGATTGGTATATCTTAGAAGATTAACTAATTAAAAACAAAAAACTATGGTAAATACATTATTAAATATTTTGGAAGACAAATCAAATAATACTGGTTTGCAGGGTTTGGTAGAGCTTTTATTCAAAGCTCAAAATGAAACACATATTACTCATATACTTCAAAGGAAGAAACTTTTATGTGAACATACAGCTTTGGCTACATTTTATGAAGAAATTGACCCTCTTATAGACAGTTTAGCTGAAACATGTATGGCTCATGGTCTTATAAATAATATTACTATTCCTGTATCTAAAGAAATTATGGATACTGAGAATTATTTTGTAATATTGTATAATGAAGTAGAAAAATATAGAAAAGATGTTTCAAATTATTCTTTCTTAAATAATAAAATTGATGAAGTTCAAGAACTTATCTCACAAACACTCTACAGACTTAAATTCATCAAGAGTTAAAGTAAAAATATGGGATCAGTAAGAAACAGAGATGGTATATGGATAAATACTCAGGTATTTAGAGAACCTGCTGAACATTTCAGAAAATATGGTTATTACTGTGCTGACCCTTATGGTAGCCCTGCATGGATAGAATACTGGGAAGAGCAGACAAGAAGAATTGTATTTGGTTATGAATCTGGTGGTGCTAAAATTACAGGTGATCATTATTTTTATTTGAATTTCTGTCCTATTTTAAAGACTGATAGTGATATATCAGATACAAGTAAAAAGGGAAAGAAAAAAATAGACTTTCCTGATTTCTGGGATGGAGATTTTGAGTTTTTCTGGTCAAGAGCTATTGCAAGAGATGGAATAGCAGAGTTATTAATAGATAATCTGGATTCATTTTATAAACTGTCTCAGGAAGAACAGTTAAAAAGAAAAATGATTCTACTGGATTCTCTCCACATGTATAATAAAATCTCAAAAGACAGTTTGGATGGGGGTCTTAACATGATTATAGGAAAATCAAGACGTAAGGGATATTCTTATAAGAATGCTGCAATAGGTGTAAAAAATTATATTACTGTACCTGAATCATTAACTATTTATGGTGCTTATGAAAAGAAGTTCCTTTATCCAAAAGGAACTTTTACAATGTGTACCAAGTTTATAAACTTCCTTAATGATAATACTTCATGGGTAATGCCAACTGATTATATTAACAGAACTGACCATATTAAGGCAAGCTACACTGAATATAAATCTGGTGTAGAATTGGAGAAAGGTTTCAAGTCAGAAATAATGGCACTTACATTTAAGGATAATCCTGATGCAGCTCGTGGTAAAGATGCTATAGATATATTCTTTGAAGAAGCTGGTGCTTTTGGTACTCCTGGTTTATTACTTGACAGTTATGCTGCAAGTGAAGATTGTGTAAAGGATGGGGAAATAAAAACAGGTATGATAACTATATTTGGTACTTCTGGGGATATGGAAAGTGGAACTTTTGACTATGCTCACATGTATTTTCATCCTGAAAAGTATGACTTATTAGCTTTTGAAGATGTATGGGAGGAAGAGAATAATGGTCAGAAAATAGGATTCTTTCATCCAGTACATCTTAACATGAAAGGTTTTATAGATGAACAGGGAAATTCTCTTGTAGAAGAAGCCAAAGAATCTGTACTTCAAGGAAGAAAAAATCTTATAGAAAAGGGAGCTACTTCTACAGACATGCAGAGAAAATCTCAGGAAAAACCTTTAACACCTTCTGAAGCATTCTCCTATACAAATATAAATATCTTCCCAAGAAAGGAACTTGAACAAAGGAGATTGTATTTAATAGCAAAAGGTTATGATAAATTAAAGGCACAGCCTGTTAATCTTTACAGAGACCCTGATACAAATAAGGTTGTAAGTCAACCAGATTTAACTGGTAAATTAGAACCTATAACAAGTTTAAATTATAGTGGGGTATCCCTTGAAGGTGCTCCTGTGATATATGAATATCCAATAGAGAATGCTCCTAAAGGTTTATATAAAATAGGTTATGACCCAGTAAGACAGGATAGGGGAACTTCACTTGCAGCTATTATTGTATTTAAGGGAGTTATGCAAGGTAGTCCTACAAAGAATTGTATAGTAGCAGAATATGTAGGAAGAAGAGAAACATCTGAGGAGATACATTACATTGCAGAATTGTTTGCTTCATTATATAATACACAGATAATGTATGAAAATGAAGTACCTGATGTTAAGACTTATTTTGCAAAAAGGAAACTCCTACATTTACTTGCATTACAACCTGATGCAGTTATATCAAAGAACATAAAAAAATCTACTGTAAGTAGAGTATATGGTTGCCACATGACATCACAATTAAGAGATGCAGGGGAAAGATATGTAAAGAATTGGTTAATGGAAGTAATAGATTTTGATGAAAATAATCAACCTGTTACAAATCTTGATAAAATAAATTCAATGAGATTGATTGATGAATTACTTCAATATAACAAGGAAGGTAACTTTGACTTGATTTCTGCATTCTTTATGTGTATGTTTCAAGTAGAAGAAGAAGTACTTGGAAAAGAATATACAGAATCAAAAGGAAATAAAAACGCAAACAAATTATTAGGTATGATGAAAAATATGTACAGAAATTCTTCTTTGTATTAATAAATTACTATATTTGTAAAAAAATAATAGAAATGGATTCAAGAGAAATATTTAATAGACAAAGACTGTCAAGAGCAGAAAAAGAAAAGAATGACTTTCAGTGGTACAAAGATAAGATAACTATACTGGATAGTTTTTCAAACAGAACTGTTTATGGTTTTGGAGGAGTTTCGGAATACCATAGAATGAAGGTAAATTATGACTTGTTCAATAATATTCTTGATACAAGAGATTTTGAATATGTTGTAAAACCTTTTGGGGCTGAATCTGGTGAATTACCTGCAAAAATGGTAAATAGAGATATTCTGTCAAACAAGATAAAAGCAGTTCTTGGGATGGAAAAGAAAAGAGGATTTGATTATAAAGTATATGCTGTAAATGCAGATGCTACTACAAGAAGGGAACAGGAAGAATTTGGAAGATTGAGAGATTATGTAGTAAATACTATAACAATACCCATAAGACAGCAACTTGAGATAGAAGCAAGACAAAAAATGAATAACAGGGAACTCTCTGATGAAGAAAAACAGCAAATTTTGTCTGAAGTTGAAGAGAAATTTAAGACAATGACACCAGAGGAGGTTAAACTTTATATGGAGAGAGAACATCAGGACCCTGCTGAAGCAATGTGTTCCCAGTTATTGACTTACCTTATACAAAAAACAAAAGCAAGAAGAAAATTTAATAATGGATGTAAACATGCAGCATTAGCTGCTAAAGAAATCTATTGGGTTGGTGAAGTAAATGGTGAACCTGATTTTATAGTCTGTGATCCATTAAGATTTAATTATGATAAATCTCCTGATTTGGAATTTATTGAAGATGGAGAATGGGCTACCTATGAGTACAGAATGAGCCCTTCTATGGTGGTCTCATTTTTTGGAGATGAATTATCTGATTCAGAAATAGATTCCATATATACTGAATTTGCTTCCTATATACAAGATCCAAATAATTATGATTTGTTTGATTTTTCAAGACAATATAATAAGGAAGAAAAACAGACTGTGAGAGTTTTTCATGCAGTATGGAGGTCATTAAGAGAAATAAAATTCCTGACTTATAGAGATGAAGAAGGTAATATTCAGGAAACCATAGTTGATGAAACTTATACATTAAATCCAGAAGAAGGTGATATTTCCATAACTTCCAAATATATACCTGAAGTATATGAAGGATATAAAATAGGTGCAGGTATATTTAAAAAACTGAGACCTATTCCAGGACAATTCAGAGATATGGATAATCTGTATTATGCACCACTACCTTATAAGGGAGCTATATATGATGCCACAAACAGTCTTCCTACATCACTTATGGATAGAGGAAAAGTATGGCAATATTATCTTAATATTGTATATTACAGATTGGAATTAATGACTGCATCTGATAAGGGGAAAAAGGTACTGATGAATATAAATGCAATACCAGATAGTGCTGGAATAGACATTGAGAAATTTCAATACTTCTTTGAAAGTAGCCCTTTTGGTTGGTTTAATCCTAATGAAGAAGGTCTCCAGTACTCAGATGTAAATACTATTGCAAAAGTAGTAGATCTTTCTCTATCTTCTGATATACAGAAATATCTTGCACTTGTGGATAAAATAAAGGAAGAATGTGGTGCTGCTATGGGTATTACACCACAAATAGAAGGTCAAATTTCTGAATATGAAGCTGTTGGAAATACACAGCAGGTTCTTACACAAAACAGTCTTGTTCTTGAATCTTTCTATGATTTACACAGTATAGTTAGAATGAATGTTTTACAATCTCTTCTGGAAGTTGCTAAAGTATGCTATTCAGATAACAAACCAAGAAAACTTACCTATGTATTGGATGACATGTCATTAAAGACTTTAGACTTGGATGCTGCATTATTGAATAATACTACTCTTGGATTATTTATTGAAGATGGTGGTAAGGCAAAAGAAATTAAGGACTTGATTACTTCACTCTCTCAAGCTGCTGTTCAAAATCAACAGGCTAAAATAGCTGATATTATTGCCATACTTAAACAGGATAGTATTTCTGTTGCAGAAGATATTCTTAGAAAATCAGACAAGGAAATTAAGGAAGATAATATGGCTGCTCAAAAATATCAACAGGAAAGTCAGCAAAGAATAGAGCAAATGAAGATTGCCAATGAAGAAAAACAAAGACAGCATGAAAAGGAAATGATAATTCTTAAAGAGGAAGAGAGACGTAAAACTGTACTTGCTCAAACTGCTCTTACAGGAGCTTCCTTTAATCCTGACCAGGATATTGATAATGATAAAGTGAATGATTTTGTAGAATTGGCAAAAAATGCTCTCAATGAAAAAGTACAGAATGAAAAATTAGCAATAGAAAAACAGAAAATGTTGAATAAGAAGGAGGTAGATAATAAGAAGTTAGAACTTGAAAAAAAGAAGCTACAACAAAAAGTATCTAAATAGCATAATTATAGAAGAGCTATTATAAGAAACTTAATATTGAATATTTAGAAAACTTAATTTTTATACTTAAATTTGTAACAGTTATGAATGAAGAAAAAAGTCCTTTTAATGAGTTTAATTGGGATTCTGAAATCACAGATGTTGATTTCTTTGGAGAAATTCAAAAGATACAGGAAGAAGTTCCTGAGGAAGAAGAAAAGAAAGAAGAAGAAAAATCTAAAGAAGAAGAAATTGAAGAAGAAAAAATCTTTGAAGATTTAGTTGAAGAACAGGAGGAAAATTCCTCTGAAACTTTAGAAAAACCTTCAACAGGTCTAAAGGATTCTCTTCAATATCTTATTGAACAGGGTATTATTGAATTAGATGAAAATGAAGAGCTTCCTGAAAGTGTAGATAATGATTATTTAACTGATATTATTGATAAATCTATTGAGAAGAGATTTGAGGAAAGTATCAAAAATCTTCCAGAAGATTTGAAAAATATCATTAAGTATGTAAACAATGGTGGAAGTCTGGAGGATATTATTACAATACTGTCAGAATCATCTGAATTAAGTGAAGATATAGATCTTTCTGATGAGAGTAACCAGGAGAAAGTTTTAAGATATTTACTTAAACAGGAGGGTGAAGATGATGAAATTATTGAAGCTAATATTGAATTTTTAAAAGATTCTGGAAAACTTGCTGCTATTTCTGAGAAGAAATTTGAGAAATGGAAAAATGATAAGAAAACAGAATTGGAAATGGAGGTTGAAAATCAGAAGAAACAGAAACAACTTTTAAAGGAAAATCAGATTAAATTTAAGAAGGATATTAGTGAATATCTTTCTTCCAATAATGAAATAAAAGGATTGACAATATCTAAAAATGAAGAGAAAGAGTTACCATCCTATATAAGTGATACTTCTATTAAGTTGCAGGATGGGAGACAGATTACTCCTTTTTATAGAGATTTGTTTGAAGCTCTAAAAGATAGGGAAAAGATTATTGCACTGGCAAAAATAATTAAGAGTGATTTTGACTTTAGCAGTATGAAAAAAAATATAGTAACTAAACAAACACAAAAATTAAAAGAAGAAATTCAAAGACAAGAAAAATCAACTGATAAAAGAAGCTCACAAAAGACAAGGTTGATTGATTTATTATAAACTAAATTAAAAAATTATGGCTACATTAGGAAGTAAACTTATTACAAAGGAAATGCAATGGAATGCCAACATGACAGAGCAAAATCATTTAGGAGCTGCTTTGTTGGCAAAACCACAGAAATTGGTTGGTGTAATGGACCAACTTTTTTCTGCAAAAAACTATTATTCCGATAATCCACTTTCTTCTGCATTAATGGGTAATAAACTCACAGAAGAAACTATTGGTACTACTACTTGGGAATGGGATTTAAAGGGTGCAAATACAAGACCTCTAATTGTATTGGAAAATGTTGAACCATCTACCAATACTACTCCTGGTAAGTATGGAAGACCTTTTAAAATTAAACTGGATGAAAACTGGTTTCTACATGGTGATTATATTCATCCTGGTACTTCTAACAAGAAATTCCAGTTAAGGATTCAAGATAATCCTGTTCCTCATGGAGATGGATGGGTATATACAGTAGTAATGGCATCAGGTAATCCTCAAGACTTTTTACCTGTTAAGTATCTGCAATATGGACAACAATGGGGAAAACTCTTCTCCAAGTATGAAGAAGCTGCTGAACAGAGTGGTTCTACTCAATTCAGTTTACCTATTTCTCTTCAGAATAGGATGTCTCTTTACAGAAAAGAATATAAAATTACCAATTATGCTGCAACAGAAGTATTGGCAGTAGCTATTCCAGTTATAAGAGATAATGGAAAAGTTGAAATGGTATCTAACTGGGTTAAATATGCTGAAATAGAATATTGGCAGCAATGGTACAGGGAACTTGAAAGAGGTTTCTGGTATTCTCGCAGTTCAGATACTGTAATAGGTGCAAATGGAAGACCTGTAAGGTCAGGACCTGGTATTCAGGAACAACTTGAAGACAGTCATATCAGTAGATACTCTGTATTGACTGCAAAACTGATTGAAGAATATCTTATGGATATTTTCTATTCAAGAGTTAAACCTGGACAGGGACGTCAAGTTAAAGGTTATACTGGTGAATATGGTATGTTGCAATTTCATAGAGCTATTCAGGATTGGCAGAATAAATCTGGTTTCATTAAGAATGTAGAAGTTTATACTGATAAAGTACAGTCTCCTTATCATACAAATGCTTTGGAAGCTGGTTATCAATTTGTCAAATATAACATGGCTAATGGAAGTTCTCTGGAACTTATTCATAATCCTTTGTATGATGACAGAAGTATTAACTTTGAAATTGACCCTGTAACTGGATTTCCTGTAGAATCACAACGTATTACTTTTCTTGATTTTAATGGTGAAGGAAATAAATCCAACATTAAAATTATGAATAAGAAAGATGGTTTTGCTTTTGGTTATGTACAGGGTTTATATGGTCCTTATGGTCCTATTAATGGTGGAACAGCTGCACACTCTGGAAGTTATTATGAAATGCACGTAGAAAAATCTTGTGGAATACATATTCACGATGTAACAAGATGTGGAGAACTCATTCTTACAAGAAACTAATAATTAAAATCTTATCATCTTCTTTATGGGGATGATAAGATTTAAGAGTTTTATATACTAAAAAATAAAATTTATATGAAAATAAAGATTAAACCTATTGAAAGAGACAAATGGCATCAGAAAAATGGTAGTGAAAGTTTTTCAAGACCTTTAACTATCAGAGCATTAGTTGATCCAGAAAGTCTAACTTACTCAACAGGTCTTACAGAGGAAGAAGAAAAAGAATATGGTGTGAAACTAAAAGTAGATTTATCTAAACAGTTTAAGTTGGATAGTCCACATCCTTTTTGGGATAGTAAAATGGGAGAAGTAGTACTTGAAAATAGAACTATGATTTTTGATACTGAAAATCCAATAGAGTTTGTAAAAGTGAAAATTTGCAAGGCTTCAAAATTTGTAGCTAATTCATTAAAGGATTATGAGAATGGTTTATATCCAGAGGCAACTCATGTTATATTTGATGAAAGTGAAGAAATTGAAGAACAGGCTTCAAAAGTAGAGATTAAGAAGAAAGCTATTATTGAAACATCCAAGCTCTCAAAGGCAAAAAAGATACAATTAATTATGGTATTATCTGCTGATGGGAATTACTTGAAGGCAAAGAATCTTAAAGGTAAATCAGATAATTACATTGAAGTTGAACTTGATAAAATTATTGAAGCTAAACCTAAGGAAGTACTCAGATACTTGGAACTTGATAAGGATGACCTTGCAACACAAGCTCTTGTATTGGAGGCTTTACAAAGAAATGTTTTTGAAAAGGTAGGACATAAGATTATGTACCATGATGCTGATTTGGGGGATGATATTTATGATGTTGTAAAATACATGAATGCACCTGAAAATCAAGATTTTAAAATAAGAATTTTAGCACAGGTAAATGAATAATGAATATAGAGCAACAACACTATGATTTTAAAATGAAGCTGAATAAGATAGACAGTCAGCAATATAAGGGATTAATTATTCCTCAGATAGACTGGATATTAAATGAAGCTCAGGAGTTATTTGTAAAAATGGTTGCACAGCCAAGAATAGCTTTGCAATATGGCTATGAAATTGGTACAAGAACTCTTATGGATATTAGGAATATAGTAGTTGAAGATCTGGAAATTACTCCTGATGATAATAACATTGTAAGAATGCCTCAAGATTTTTGGATATATGTCAGTTCCTATTCTAACATTTCAAAAGGAAATTGCTCTCAAGAGAGTTTAAAAACCTATATAAGACAACATGATGATGATTTTGAAAATAGTCCTTTTGATTGTAGTTCTTATGAGTGGAAAACTGTAAATGGAGTATTTAATCAAGATGGATTAAAACTTTATGCAAAAGATTTTAATATAACAAAATTTTTTCTAACATATATAAAAAAACTGAAGTATATTCACAATGCAAAAGACTTTCAAGGTGGTTCTTACAAATTGCCTGGTATTGTCTCTCCTTTGACAGGTTCTGTAAATTGTGAGCTTCCAGAACATACACACAGGGAAATAGTGGATATTGCAGTTTTATTGGCAACAGGACAATTACAAATTCCTGATTACCAAACTAAAAAAGACAAATTATCGTTAAACCAAATTATTTAAAAAATTATGAGTACAAATAATAAAGTATTTCAAGTCCTTGTTACAAAAGGTAATGCAGATCTTCCAGCAGCAGGTTCTTCTATTGATTCTCTAGCTGATGGACAAATAGGCTTGTTTAATGCTGAGACAAATCTTGCTGTTGATGCAGCTGCAATTCCAAAAGAAGTTTATTTTGCAGTTGGTGTACATAAAGATGGTGCTCTTGCTGATGTTAATTATTCTGCAGGTCAGGTTATTCAACTTGAAAATCTGAGGGATATAAATGTAAAGAATTATACAGCAGGTAAACCCTATATTTTTGAGATATCAAATTTCTCAAATCTTCAATGGGATACAGAATATGCTGTAAAATTTGAGTTCCGTAATATGCAGGTTTATATGCGTCAGGGATACAATATGTTTGCAAAAACATATGTTGTAAAAACTGACTGTGGTGATCCTGCTACTTCTCCTACTGCTAAACATCTTGTTGAAAAGTTTCTTGAAGCTTTTAATGCAGATGCTTCTGGTATGTTTACTGCTGTTCCTATAAAGAACTCTGCTAATATTACTTATGGTGCATATGGTTCTTCTACATCTGTAGTTACTGTTATTGGGGATAAGACTTTCACAACTACTATAGCAAGTACTGATACTACTGGTGCAGATGTAGCTACTAAAGTTGCTGCAACTATTGATGCAGATGATGATCTTACTGCTACTGCTACTGGTGCAGTAGTTACAATTAATGGTTTACCTAAACCTACTCCTGCTATTACAGTAACTGGTGTAACTTCAACTATTGTAGCTCCTGCAGTACTATCTAATACTACTGGAGCAACAGGTATTAAAGTTACTACAAATCCTGTCGCAATTAATCAGTATTGTGATATAAATACCAAATACTACAATCCTCGTCAGACTCTTATTATAGCTTCTGCTATTGGAGAGTCTTGTCCTAGTTTTAGTATTGGTGTTTTACAGGAAGCTGTTGATGAACAGGGAGCTGGATATGATATTGCACAGAAGGAGTATCATGCTGGTGGTTGGAATGGAAGACCTGGACCTTATAGAGCATCTTCTGCTGTAGGTTTGGCTTTACCTGGATTTAAATATTTTGCCGATAAATCTGCAAATTATGACCAATTCAATGTAGTATATGATCAATATTCTACTGCTGGCTGGGGAGAGTACCTAAGTAATCTTCTTACTGTTATTGCTGTTCCTACAGCATCTACAACTACAAGAGCAGCTTTGGTAACTATGTTGAATGCTATGGCAGTTAAAGCAGGTACTTCTGCTATTAAGACTATAGTATAGAATAAACTAAAAAGGTAAGGTTTTCTGCCTTACCTCTTTAATTATATTACTATGGAAAAAGACTATATAAAGTTACAAGGTATAGATATTTGCATAAGACAAATAGACTATATTAATTTTGGCTTAAAACAAGCTAAGGAAACTTCATATCTGGTTTCTGTAATTAGTATTACAAATCATTTATTGAATAATTTTTATGATATAGAGTATAAGGATAGACAAAATTTACTATCTTTACTCAATAAAATAAATATAGCATGGGAGAAGTAATTGTTTATGATATTTCAAATGATTTTATATATTTGAAACTTCCAAATGAGTATGACTGTGTATATAAAGAACTTATAAAAGCTCTCTCCAATACAGGTATAAAAGGTTTACTTAGCTGTAATAAAAAATTACCCTGTAGTATAGGAACTTGTGGATATACTACAGAGGAGTTGATGGATAGTTGGAACATGTTTCAAATAGCTTGTGCTGCTTATGAATTGGAAGAAGTAGAAAAAGCTGATAAGATAGTAAATTTTATTATCAAAAGAATGAAATTTTCTTGTCCAACTATTATTAGAAAATACAGTAAAATTATCTACTATGGAGAATATATATCAGGAGAACCTACCATAGAAATAATACTTGCAGGTAAAAGTATAAATTTCTTTGAAAGTTCACAAATTACTATTCCATCTTTTCAAAATATACAATATATAGCTTTACCAGAAGGTATTACTATAAGTTCCGTAACAAAATCTGATGGTGATCATTTATCTCTTGAAGATGATTTTTTAATGAAAAATACAATTATCAATGGAGAACTATATTCTTTATGGTGGTTGAATTATCCAAATGGGTTAGATACAGTTTTAACATTTACTTTAATTGAGACTATGGAAGAAATAGAAACAGTAGTTTATTATGGTCAATCAGATACAAGACCTGACTTGTCTGTTATTTCAAATAACAGTAAATTTGATCTTGTTAAAGGGAAGTCATTTACTTTTAATGTTTCTAAAAAAGGACATTTTGTAGCAGTTCCAAATAACTTTTATATAAACTCTATTGAAAATGCAAGTTTTAGAGGAGACTTCTTATATAATAGAGTTTCTCCTGATTCTCCAGATTTTGCAGATTTTTATACAAAGAGTAATATTATTTTAAATAATAAAATCTATAATTTATATTACTGTGAATTTCCTTTACCACTTAATGCAAATATTGAAGTAACTTTTGATTTATAACTAAAAAATAAAAAAGATGAGTAATTATATAGGTATTACAAAACCCTTAAACATAGTCTCAAGTGCTTATTCTAATGTAGATGCCAAGTATGGTCCTTATGACAGTATAGACAATGCTCTACAGAATATCCCAAGAGAACTTCGTAAAATAGGTTTAACAGTAGGTATAATATTAAATAATACTGTTACAGAGTATTGGTTCAATGGTGGAATTGAAGATTCAAACTTGAACTTAAAGTTACCAAGTACAAGTAATCCTTATGTTTTGCCTAATTCATTAAGGAATTTAAGTCTTATATCTGGATATGGTCTTGTAAGAAAAGTAGGTTCAGAAGATTGGGTTATAGACACTCAAACTTTAGCAAATAGCCATACACATAATAATAAAAGTACTCTTGATAGTATTACAAATAAAAAAATACTGGAATGGGATACTGCATACTCAAATTGGAGTTCTGCATACTCAAGCATACATGAACATGATAATTTCGATGTATTAAATCTGATTACATCTCAAACATTGTCAGATTGGAATTATGCTTTTACACACACAGGATTAAAAAATAATCCACATGAAGTAACAGCTGCTCAAGTAGGTTTAGGTAATGTAACCAATGAGAGTAAAGCAACTATGTTTAATAACTCTACTTTTACAGGAGATACAATAGTTTCAGATTTATATATCAACAATATACTTAGACTTTTTGATACATTTCAAGTTTTACCATCTACTACAGGAATAGAGATATATTATAATGATACTCATTTATTATCTATTTCAAACACAGGAAATCTAAGTGTAAAGGGTGAAATTTCAGCTTATGCTCTTTAATGGATGAAAAGTGAGTATTCTCTTTCAACACATAACCATGAAAGAAAATTATTTTCTTTTATAAAATATCTAAAATAATGAAACAGAAAATTCAATATACATCTATAGAAACAATTTTCTCTAAATTTCAAAGAGATTTAAGAGGAACAGATATATCTGAAGCTGACTTAGTAGAATGGACAGCAGAAGCTTTAGGCTTTATGAAAGTTGTAGAATTACAGGAAGAAGCTCTTGCTTTTATAGAAGTTGAGAATTATCAGGCAGAAATACCTTATGGATTTCAAGGAGTGATACAAATAGCAAGAAATAATGACTGGACACCTTATGACAAGGAAAATACAGGAACTTGTCCATGTGATATTCTGGAAGAAACTCCACAAGAAGAACAGGTTACACCTCCTGTATTTGTAGATTGTCAGGGAAATATTATAGGAGATGCTGAAATAGCTTATTACAGACCTTACTTTGACCTTAGATATGAATATGCAATGTGGGCTGGATCTGGTTATTATAAAGAAAAATTCACTCCTGTAAGACTTGCAAATCATACTTTTCTTGGTACTCTTGTAGCTGAATTAAATGAAGATAAAAGTAGAAGTGGACTTTACAGTGGTTCTCAAGATGAATATACCATAGCTGGTGGATATCCTAATATGAATTTTAGATTTAGCTTTAAAGAAGGAGAAATTGCATTATCTTATCTTAGAACTATTATAGAACCTGAAACTGGTTATCCAGTAATTCCAGATGATATAAGATTTATTACAGCTATCACTTATTATATTAAGTGGAAGATAGCTGAAAGACTAAGGTGGAGTGGTAGAGAAGGTTTTAACTTGGAAGCTAAAGATGCTGAAGAGAAGTGGAATAAGTATGTAAGACAGGCTATCAACTATGTTAAGATGCCTAGTGGTGTTGACCAATACCAGAACATTATGGAAAATAGTCTTTATCTTATTCCAAGAAGTAGAAAATATTATGGTTACTTTGGTAAACTTGGTAGAGAAGAAGATAGATTGTTTAATAATCCTGACATGAGAAGGAAATATAGTTTCAATAGAACTAAAAATACGGCTTTCAATAAAAACTTTGGAACAATAGCAGGAACAGTTACTGAAGGAAATGACCCAAGATTACCAAATACACGTACTCTAAATAAAAAAACTGGAGTAATTAATGCAGCATTATCAACATCTGTAGTACATGGATTAGGTAGTGATGATGTTATAGCTCAAGTTATAACACTATCAGGAGAAGTAGTAGAATGTGATGTTACAACAGTTTCAGGAGTTACAACTTTTAATTTTAATGTTGCTCCTGAAGAGAATATGTATAGATATATAATTATAGGATAATGAAGAAACTCACAAATATAGATTTATTAGCTTTACCTAATTTGGATACTCCTGATGCAGGTTTTGTTACTTTTGGAGCAAAGACTGATGGATTATATCAAAAAATAGGTACAGTTGAATCAAAATTATCTATTGAAGGACATTTACATACAGGAATATATGAACCTGTTTTTGACAAGAATACTGCTTTCAATAAGAATTTTGGAAATGTTGCTGGTACTGTTTCAGAAGGTAATCATACACATACATTCGTATCCCTAACGTCAAAGCCTACAACTATTTTAGGATATGGGATAGGTGATGCTTACACAAAAACTGAAATCGACAACAAATTCGCAGCCATTAAAAAAGAAATTGTATTTACCAAAACAGGGTACAATGGCTATGTTTATCCTTCTGTTTTTCCAGCAGACAGGAATTACACTATATCAGGATATAGACTTGGCAGCAACGCACAGGACTTTTCAGTAACAATTAATTCGATAAACTACACAAAAGATAACATAGTTGGTGCTGTTTTGGGGCAAGGTGTAGAGCTTATTTTGAATGATGTAACAATAAAAACAGGATACAATGTAGGAAACGTAATTTTAACATTATTATGACCATAAAAGAAAACATAGAATTTAATCCTGAATTAAGGATGCAAGACCAATCACAAGAATTTCAGGATTGGCTGATGGAAAACTGTTTATCGAAAATTGCAGGGGTTACTCCCGATATGTGGGATGAACTTGGCAGCAACGCCACCGATTTTAGTGTAACCATTAATTCGGTAAACTACACAAAAGCAGATATTACCAATGTAGTAGTGCCTGTGAATACAGAGATAACAATAAACGATGTGACAATAGCAGTGGGTAAAGACACTGGTAATGTAGTACTAATCTTAAAATAAAATTCATTATGACAATAAACATAGAAATACTCAACGGAAAACCACTACAGGAACAATCACCCGTATTTCAAGCGTGGTTTAATGAAAACTGTATGCCGAATATCACATTTGGTAATGGCATTGATTCCGAACAAACATGCACAGAATTGGACGAATTTAACCGTCCAAAAGTATGGCTGTTTGACGAAGTAAGAGTAGTAGCTGAATACTATACACAGAATGAGAATTATAACTTTAATAAATTTGTAATTTATGGCATTGTTTAAAATATATGAACACCCTCTAACCAAAATTATACTTACCAATAGTAACACCATATTTGTAAGTTCTTTAGTTGGTTCTGATAATAACATAGGGACAAGAGAATACCCAGTCGCAACCATATTAAAAGGGTGTACGTTGCTTGGAACTAAAACTTATATTTTGGCCACAGGTGTTTTCAATGAAAATAATCCATTAGTCGGTTATTCTGGCAAACAGCTTTTAATGGAAGATGGTAGTAGATTTAGTCAGAACAGTCTGTCAGTCACATCTTTTGGTCAAAATTACTATAATATTGTCGGAATCAGATACACTGGCGGATATGGCAACGCCCAGATATACAAATCACAATTAATCGAGTTGTCACCTAATACAAACTATTCAAATATAGGCACTGTAGGAATTTCGTACATCCATACATATAACGTATATGGTCAGATTTATGTAAATCAATGCACTATTATAGATGTTATAAACAGGTGTAATTCTGTTTACGGTGTAGTAACTAACTCAATAATTATTAATAGTATAGATTTATACAATTATACTTCTCGAACTAACACTGCATTATACCCAGTTTTCCGGTATTGCCTATTCCGTAAACTCACTCAGTGGAAATGGAACGGTGCAACTATTACAATTAATTGGACTACTAATCCATTAAATTCAACAGCATACACTGACGAGCCATTATTGGATAGAGTGTATAATTCACTACTGTTTTACGCCAACGCAATGACTGCTGGTACTGATAAAACATACTTTCAGGCAATACTTGCTACAAAAGAAACTATGTTCTACGCAGATGCGAATGGTCAAACTAATAAAGTAGTTGACGATGTATTGTACCCAATTTTCAACAAATATAATGGAACTACCCCAATTGATTATTCGCTGAAATTAGCAGCCAATAATGTGGCACTTACAATGAGTGATATTGGTGGATATGTGGGTGCGTATAAAGCAAATTTGAATCATGTACAGTTTGGCACTATACTTCATGTAAATGCTGATGGTAGCGATGATACAGTGACAACTCCTGATTTATTGATAAGTGAAGGGCTAAATCAATTTTCAGCTTCAGATACTTCATTACAACTACGTAATAGGATTCGTACTACAGTTTTAGAGTTTCCACGAGGTAAAGCATTCGACGGTGCACAATCGATGTTGACTTCAGGTATTGCAAGTAGATTGTATTTTGGTAAATATCAACCAATGGTTACAACGGGAGCTAATCCGACTATTCCTGTAGAAACAATCGAAGTAATACCATACGATGCTATTCCAGCAGATAATTCTGTTGCTCAGGCTAATAATCTAAGTGGTAAAAGTGCATTTCCTCGCTTCTCTATTATGTTTAATGGCAAAGCTGAAATGTGGTATAAAAATAATTCACCATTGCTATTTAGTCAGTTGGGAAGTTTATACACTGGTAACGGCACAATAAGTAACACTGCTGGAAGTGACACGGTAACAGGTGTCAACACATTATTTACAACATATCTTGTTCCTGGTGATTTAATAACTGTAGGTGGACAGACTGTAAAGGTTCTGAGTATTGCTTCTGATACATCGTTAACTGTAGATACACCGATTACAAATGCAAACACAAACGCAGCCTATACTGTAGGTATTTATGTAGATAAATCTCTCACTGAGTATGGTGATTGGGCTGTAACTAATGCAGACATTGAAGATTATTCTTTATCGTTTAAAACAGCAGTTGCAGGCGTTTCTAAAAGAAACATACCAGTAAAATACTGCAAACTTGAGTTGAACTTAAATTATGCGGAGGAATAATGGCAAACACGTTAAGATTAAATTTCTGCGGGTTAAGTTTAAGAGAGCCTTATATAAGGAAAAATTTAAAGTTTAATTTTTGTGGGCTTTCAACAACGTCAGGAAAAGTCATGAATTTGAAGTTTTATGGAATTGATACTGACATATATAAATCGTCGTGGTTACGATTTACAGGAATGGAAGGGAAAGAAGAATTTTCAACATTAATTTATGAAATAATTTAAAACAAATGATTATGTGGTACGATATGAAAAACTATTTGTTAATGGTACTCACAGGGTTGTTGGGCATTGTCAGTACATTTCAGCATGCTTTTATTGCCCTTTTTTGTGGCTTTATATTAAACTTTCTCATGGGCATGGGAGCAGATGCAGCGGATAAAACAACAAAAGAGAGCTTTTCGATAAAGAAAGCAACTGAGGGCATAAAATTGTTGATGTTTTATGTAGTAACAATTTTCTGCCTTTATGGAATGACCTATCGAGAGCCAAAGCTGACAGAAACAGTAATAAAATGGTTGACTTATATCGTATCATATTTTTATTTGACCAACATTTTCCGAAATGCAAAGAAAATTTTTCCTGATAGCCTAGCAATAGCGTTTATTTACATGTTCCTGTCAACGGAAGTGTTTATCAAACTTAAAGAAATGTTGGGAATGAAAAACAAAGGGAATGAATTAGAGAGTAACTCTGATGACGAAAATTCACAAAAAACGAGTTAATATGAATAATTTACTTGACAAAATAAAAGAAATTTCTAATCAATTTAGTTTTGATTGGCGTGTTATAGCAGCTGAACAATTAGGTACAGAAATTCAATTTAAGTATAATGATACAATAAAACAAAGATTTTTAAGTGATGGTAGTATAGTTGCTACTGGAGATATTATAGAATTTGGTTAATAATTAAAAAGATAAATTATGGCAGCATTACCAACAACAGGACTTTCTATCAGTAGTATAGCTACTGCTTTAGGAGTTGAATCAAACAGTTTAAGTGAATTACTTACAAATGAAAATGTAAATTCATGGGGATTTAATTGTGTAGATATTAATCTCCAGAATGCTATCTGGAGTAAGGATGCAGAGGGAAGAGCAGCATTAAGTCCATCAAATCAGAATTATGTACCTATTCCTAATGTTACTCCTGGTTATCACTTAGGATACTTTAGAAGTTATGACCATGATTGGGTTACTTATTATTTAGGTGATACAGAAATGGAAGCAAGTACTTATGAGGAAAATAATTTGACTTTTAGAGTTAATATTAAGCCTATGGTTGGATTAGAATCTAAACCTGCTCCAAATCCTGCTGTGGAACATACTTTTAAAATTGAATTTGCAAGAAATATGGATGATTTTTCATTAGGAAATGCAACTATAATAAACTCTTCTTTTATAGCTACTTATCCATATAGTACTTTTCAGATTGAACCTTTAAATCCACCAGATTATTCTGATAATGGTGTTCTTGAAGAGAGTGAACATTTTTATATAAGAGTTACACATATTTCATCACCAGAGAGAAGATGGGCAGGTGCTTCAAATGAAATAATCACTGGATTTACTACTCCTGGAAATACTTATGCTATTGATTTTAGGAATTTTGCAGCTGTTGCTGTTAAGAAAACAACTGCCCCAGCTACAGTATTATTTACTGTAGAAGCAGATTTGTATGTTGATTTTTATAGTAATAAATTACGTACTTTTACAGGAAGTGTAGCAACTAATGATACTTTTACAGAGAATGTATTTAGTATAAGTACTGATGTAAATATACCTGCAAATTCAACACCAGGTACACTTGTATACTTACAGCATTTATCTTTTGATCTCTCCAGTTCTGGTATAGATCAATATGTAAATGTTAATGATACAGTATTCTTTAAAATAGAAGCCTCTACAGGAGAAAGTGCTCAATCTGTAAGATTTGTAACTGATATAGTACCATAATAAATAATTTAAAATTAAAAAACTATGACAAGAAACGAAGCAGTATCATTATTCATGTTAATACGTGATATTAAAAACTCAAATTTATCAAGACAAGCTCTTATCAAATATGTTATGCTTAGAGTAAAATTAAAGAACTTATATGATGAATATGAGAAAACAAGACAGGAAATTAGTGAGCAAACTAAACCCATAGACTGGAAAGAAGGTGATTCTACTGATATTTGGAATGAAGCTTTTCGTCCTGTAATGGAAGAATGGTTAAAAGAACCAGTAGATATAGATACAAAAATCTTTACTGAAGAGGATTGTGCAGATTTAATTATGAGTAATCCAAATAAAGAAGGAACATTTATAGATACAATTACAGAATACTTTAAGATATGAAAAGAATAGAAGCTTATAATTCTTATGAAATAATTAAGAACATTTGTAGTGGAAGTTTATCAGTTGAAACTATGCTGAAATATATTGAACTTAGAAGAGATTTGGTGAATTTCATAGAAGAATTTGACAAAATAAAGATAGAAACTTCAAATCAAACTAAACCAAAGGATTGGAAAGAAGGTGATCCACATGAAGAATGGGATAAGGCTTTTGTTGCCATTATAAATGAATGGCTAAATAAGGATATTGATATAGATACCCATATCTTTACAAAAGAAGAAGTTGCAAAATTAGCAATAGCAAATCCAGATTTAACTGGAAATAAATTGGATTTCTTAATAAAGATGTTCACAATAGACTAATATTATGCAAAATAGAGAGAGTACATATGTAGTACAGGCAGATAGATTAATAAGTTCAGATACAGTATATTATCAAATTGATAAATCAGATTTAAAAATTTTATATGAACAAGCTTTTGGAGAAATGATGAATAAACAGTCAGCAAAAGATCATTTAACATTGTTTATTACTTATGTACCTCTCACTTTAATATTTGCATTACTTATAACTCTTGTAAATATTAGATGGAATAGGGCTTATAAAAGATTAAAAAATAAAGAAAGTGAAGTTGTTTTGGATGAAGAAGATAAGAAAAATATAAAGAAATTAGACTTGAGATTTTATTCTATTTCAGACAGATTATTTTTTTATATTATTATCTGGATTTCATCTGCAATATTTGATTCAATAATGTTGTTGAATAATATTTTACAAATTCCATTTGCAGCTGTATTTTCATCATTGTTTATATTATATGAAATCATTACACGTCTTGTTGAAGGGAGTACTCTAATGGGAATTAATGACACTGATTTAATAAAGAATTACAGTAAATATATAAAAGGTATGTTAAGAGATAAACTTGAGAAATTATTTAATAAAGATTAATATGAAAAGAATACTTTTAGTAGTAGCATTAGCAACAGTTTTAATTGGATGTGGGATATCAAAGTTAAATGAATCCTCCAGTATAAGGAATACTGCTGGAATAGTAGATTTCTCCTTATATAACAGTGGAAAAAATTTGATAAAAGAATATCATAAAGACACATCCCCTGTAGAGATAATACAAATTATTGAAAATAATAAGGTTGTTGCAGAAAAAAGAGTAAAATAATATTTCACAGTTTTCTTAAAATTAAGAAATTATTTATATATTTGTATTATGAAAACTGCAAGTGAAATAATAGACTTTTTTAAAGACCTTATTTTTAAAGAAGAAGGTCATTTATACTATGTGAATGAAATTCCCATAGAGAACTCTATATCTTCTCTTATAAAAAATTATTGTAAATCTTTCGATAAAAATAAAAACAGTCTTGAAGTATCTTTAAAAAGGAATCTTTCTCAGGAAGAAATACTAAAAGACTGGGATAATAAAAGAGATATTGCAATTCTTAAAGGAAAAAAAGCACATCTTTTTGGTGAACTCTATCCTTTTAATAGAGATTTAAGACCTCAGTCTCTCTATGATATAGCTATTATGAAATTCTGGAATGATTTACCTCCACATGTTATTCCTATTATAACTGAAGTAAAAATGTATCATAAGGAGAAAATGTATGCAGGAACTGCTGATGGTATTCTCTATAATACTCTTACGGGATTTTACAATATAATAGATTATAAAACCAATATTGACCTGTTTAAGAACTTTAAGGGTCAGAGGATGTTGGGAGTATTTTCTCATTTACTGGATAATCCATTTAATAAATATCAAATACAACTTTCATATTATCAAATACTTTTGGAACAGATAGAGGATATAAAAGTTTCTACAAGAAAACTAATATGGTTAAAATCTGATGGTAATTATGAATTATATGATACAGAAGATTATACTAATATATTGAAACAGATATGAAATTAGGAGAAGTAATACAAAGGGTACAATCATTATATTCAAGAGGTGTACAAAGTGATGATAGTAGATTATCATCAAGACATATATATAATAAATTACTTACAGTAAGAACAAGATTAATATCCCAAAAATCAAAGCAAAAGCAAAAAATAAATGATTGGAATTATCAAACAATCTCCTGTATTGAAATGATAGATATACAACCCCATGAGTGTCCTTGTGCTCCTGCTGTTAATTGTACTGTAAAGAGAAGTAGATATATGATTCCAAAAGTAATGACAGATTATAATAATAATCTTATAGATTATGTTATGACAATAGATAGTGGAGACAAATTTGATTTTACCAATAAATCAGAAATGTTACATATTAATGGAAACAAATATACAGCTTCAAAGAGAAGATATTTGATAGATAATGATTATCTATTTGCTTATGGGAAAGATGTTCCTCAAATATTACAGATAAGAGCATTATTTGAAGATCCCATAGAGGCTGTTAAATTTACTACTTTATGTTCTTCTGAAGTTAATGAAAGGTGCATAGATATTTTTGACATGGAATTTCCAATGGATGGAGATACTATTGATATTGCAGTTCAACTTACATCTGAAGAATTAATTGTATTATTCAAACAAAATATGGAAGATGTCAGTAATGATACAAGAGATATTCCAGTAATAAATTCAAAGGGATGAAAGAGTATAGGAATTTAGCTGATAGTTATGAATTATTCAAAGAGAAATATAAGGATAAAAAATCTTTGGTAAGTAAATCAGACTATGTTAAGATAGCAGGATTATTTATGAAGTATATAATGAAAAGAATTATATTTCATAGTGATACTGTACATTTACCTTTTAAGACTGGAATATTGGAAGTTGTTGGAAGAAAACAAAGAATATCAATAGGAGAAAATGGAGAAATAAGAGGACTTTCCCCAAATTGGAAGAAAACAAAGGAACTCTATGATAGATGTCCTGAATGTAAAGAAAGGAGACAGATTGTTTATAATATGAATGAACATTCTGATGGAGTTAGATATTGTTTTAACTGGGGATTAAGGAATATAATGTTAAAGAATAAGTCCTATTATGTTCTCAAAATGACAAGAGAAAATAAAAGAAACTTATATAAAGCTATTTTAAATGGTCAAGAATACGAAATCATAAGAAAAAATGAAAATAATTAGAAACAACATTATCCCGTTTAAGGGATACAAAGCATTTAACTTTTTTGGATTAATACTATTTGCAAGAAAGAATGCCTACATAAGCAAAGAAACAATTAACCATGAAGAGATACACACAGCTCAAATGAAAGAATTATTCTATATATTATTTTATGTTTTCTATCTTGTAGAATGGTTAATCAGACTTATATTATCCAGGAATTTCAATGAAGCATATAATAATATTTCCTTTGAGAGAGAAGCTTATAGTCATGCTAAGGACTTTAAATACTTAAAGAATGGAAGATATTAATAGCAAAGAAGTCATACAATTTGGAAAGGGATTACATACAGATAATTCTCCACAAACACAACCTAATGGAACTTTAAGATTTGCTCTTAATTGTGTTGATGAAACAGAAGAGGGAGATATGTTATTTCCTACCAATATGGAATCAAATATTGGAGAAGGTATATTACCATCTGGATATGCTCCCATAGGGAAAGTTTATATAGGTGATGGAGAGACAGTTTTATTTCTTGTTGGACCAAATGGAGAATCTGAAATTGGAATATATAATGATACCTATACAACTATTCTTAATGATAAAAATTATACTTCAAAACTGAATTTTAAGATTACACATCAAATAGATGCTGTATATAGATTAAGAAGAGGTTGTGATAAAACTTTATATTGGACAGATGATATTAATCCTGTAAGACAATATATTATAAATAGAGAAGAAGATTATTTTGTAGATGGAGTATTCAATGCTGACCTTTTAAATTTATTTAGAAAGTGGAATAAAATACCTGAATTTTCAGACATAAAAGTTCTTGAATCAGGTGCTCTTAAAGCTGGAAGTTATAACTTTGCAGTACAGTATCTTGATTCTGACCTTAATCCTACAGAATGGATTATTACTTCAGATACTGTAAATATATATAATGATTCCTATAGAAGTAGCTTTTCAGAAATAAGAGGTTCTTCCAATCTTAAAACAGAGTACCAGAATTGGGGAGAATCTACAGGAAAAGCTATCAAAGTATCTTTAAATAATCTTGATACAAATTTTCCCTTCTATAGAATAGCTATTATAGAAGCTACAAATGGAAGTGGAAAAATAAGTAAAGTAACAGCTTCTCCTGCGTTACCTACAGAGATAAATGAATATATTTTTGAAGATACTTCTTCTGGAACTATTATTACTATAGAAGAAATATCACAAGTTTCAAATGTTATTCATACAGCTAAATCTATTGAACAAATTGAAAATAGACTTCTACTTGGAAATACAAAAAATAAACAGTTCAATTTTTGTGATTTACAGAAATATGCTTCTAAAATTATCTCTAATTATAGAGTAGAGGAAGTTGTTTTGGATCAGATAGCTGATGATTCTAAAATTACATATTATGATGCAACTTTACATAAAGAAATAACTATTGATGAAGCATCTCCTAAAAATCCACTAATTAATACCAAAAAAGTAGGTTATATGCCAGGAGAAATTTATTCCTTTGGTATAGTCTATTATTTTAAGGATGGTTCATTTTCTCCTGTATATCATATTCCTGGAAGATCTTTTTCTGATACTTCAGGATTATCAAATATGATACCTTATGAATCCTCAAAAGAGGTTTATACAGATTCATCTAATTGTGAAGATGCAGATTACTGGGGGAAAGATTACAATGGAAACAGTCTTAAAAATCAACATGTAAGATTTCATAAATTTCCAACAAGATTGGAAGCCATAAAAGGACCTTTATCTGAACCAGGTATAGGTTTTGTAAATGAAAAAGTTGTAACTACAGAATCCTCTATAAAATATGCTTTTAAATTCAGATTACATGTACCAGTAGGAACTACTTTTGGAGCATATAATGAAATGGTAAAATTCTTTTGGGAAGATGGTACTTCTACATTAAAAACTATAGAATTTGGTATAAATCCTTACACAGCTACAGATTATACTTATCAGATAGATATAAGAGATACTGATACACCTCCTACACATTATGAAATATACAAACCTGAAAACTATCCTTCTGGAATTGAAATTACAGATGAAGTACTTCCAGCAGAGCAGGTAAGTTATGAAACAAAAAAATATTTACATACTGCAAATATACTTGGAATAGTATTCTCAAATATAACTGTTCCTCAAATGGAAGGTGATAATGAGATTATAGGTTACAGAATAGTAAGAAATAAAAGAACAGAGAATGATAAGACAGTATTGGATAGTGGTGTGTTATTTCCTATCTCCAAATATGAAGACTTCTTAGCTTATGGACATACTATACCTAATCTTGCAGATAATCTTGCTAATTTTACTTTAGAAGATAATGTCTATGCTTTTTTAAATCCTGAGTTTCTCTTTAATAAAAGAGAATATCAATGTAAAAAATTTATAAAGAATGGAGAATTTAAAGGAGTAGAAAGGTATGATAATACTGGAGATGGTATAAAATATTATATAAGAGACAGAATTATAGAGAATTTTGTAGAGGATGCCTATCCTGGAACTTCCTATGACCCAGCCTATCATAGTGGTAGTTCAAAAGATACTGATGGATTAACTCTTCATACAATTACAAAATACAGAGAGACTAAATTTGAAAATGGTAACAATGTTGGAAGTAATTTAATAGAATCTACATCTAATGAGATATTTTATTTGGATGCTTTGTCAAGTAAAAGTATTTCTACAGAAAAATCGAATATAGATGTATTCAATATCTCAAGTGATAATAAAATAGGTATAGTTAAACTTAGTGATTCCTCATATAATCATTTTACTACAAATAATCAGAATACAATATATGTTTCAAAATATATCACAAAGAGTAAGGTAGTAAGTTCTACTACAAATTTTGCTGATGTATTTTTACAGGAGGGTTCTTATTATATGGATTATCAAAATGATTTTATTCAACTTAATAATAAATCTGTTGATAATATCCCATATTTTTATATGATAGCTGATAAAGAAAATCCTTATACTGGATTTAGATACTTACCATATTATTCTGAGCAGGACAATATAACACCAATAAGTGAATCTCAAAGTGAGAGAATATTTAATGGAGATGTTTATATTTCTCCTCTAACATATAACAATACTTTTTTTCACGATATAAAACCATTCAAGAGAGAAACAAAGAATCAAACCTGGAAATTTATTCTTGGTAGTGTACTTATTGTAGCAGGTATAGTAGGTGGTATATTTACTGGAGGTGCTTCTACTGTTTTAACAGGAATAGGTGTAGGATTACTTGGAGCAAGTGCAGGTATAAGTTTTCTTGCAAGTGGATTAAAAGGTGATAAACTGTCTAAGATATATGAAGAAAAATATGAAGAAGGTTTAAAGTATGTAACAAGAGATACAACAACAAAAAAACTTTTTGTAGATCCTTCTCCAACAGCAGTAGAATTTCCAGCAGATGATGAGATACAATGGTATAATGAAGTTGTTAATGGCTTATGGTTTGAATCTCAAGTTAATATCTCTCTAAGACAGGGGAATACAATAGGACTTCCTGATTTTATAAATTCTCCATTTGAATTTTCAAAGATAATTAGAGGTACTTTTACTGAAACATCAAAACATAAGGCAGAATCTGCATCTAATGAATACTTCAGAAGAAGAGCAATAGAGAAATTGTCTGTTTTAGACCCAGAATCTGATGGTGGAAGATTATATCAGGGTTATGCAACATCAGAATTTTATGAAGTTAATAAAGACTTTGAAAGAAGAGAAAAAGAAAAACCTTTCTTTCATTTAGGTTTGGAGTATAATTGCTGCTCAGATTGTTTAGAAACATTTCCACATAGAGTATATTATTCTGAACAAAGTTTTCAGGAAGAAAATACTGACAACTACAGAGTATTCTTACCTAATAACTATAGGGATATTAATGGTGAGACTGGTGAAATAACCAATATATTCAAAATACAAAATAATCTATTTATACATACCAAAGAAGCTATCTGGAAATTACCTAAGAATTATCAGGAAAGAATCACAGATGAAATAGTCTCCTTTATTGGTACAGGAGATTATTTCTCAATACCTCCACAACTACTAATAGATGATGAAACAGGAAATTCCTATGGTACTTCTCATAAATGGTCAAGACTGAAAACTCCTTATGGATATTTCTTTGTATCTGAAAATCAAAATGCTATCTGTGTTTTTGATGGAAATAAGGTAGAGAATATTTCTAAACTTGGAAACTATTACTGGTTTTATAATCATATCCCAATACTGTCAGATACAATTTACAAGGATAATCCTTCAAATCCTAATGGTGCAGGTTTTATTACTGTATATGACAGTAAAAAGGATTTAGTATTTTTTACAAAAAAAGATAAACTTCCTACGGGAGAAAATAACTCATGGACAGTAAGTTTTAATTTAAAGAAAAAGAATTGGGGAAGTTGGCATTCATTTATGCCTAATTTTTATTTTCAAACACCACAGAAGTATTTCTCATGGATTAGTGGAGACAATCATATCTGGAGACATAATGTAATAGGAAATTATCAGACTTATTATGGAAAGCTTTATCCTTTTATAATAGAATATGTATTGAATGAAAATCCTCTAATGAATAAATTATTTGAAGATATTACAATACAACTTGAATCAAAGAAATATGACCCAACATCAAAAACATTTTATAATACAGATAATGATTTCTTTAATAAATTATTAGCTTATAATTCAAAACAGTGTACAGGTATTCTTAATATAGTCGTAAAAGATAAGGAGAATACAGATTTCTTTTATAATCAGATACAGAATAATTCCTTGCAGAATATTATTGCAGATAGAAATGAAAGAAATTGGACTGTTAATGAATTAAGAGATATGATATATGTAAAGAATACCCCAATGTTTTCTTCAGATATAAAGGATTTACAGGAGGATTACTTTATTGATAAAGTTCTTTATGATGGTATTATAGATTTCAATAAAGATTGGACACAAATTGAAAGTTTCAGGGACAAATACTTGGTAGTAAGATTTATATTTGATAAATTTGCAGATGTAAAACTTATTACGAATTTTACATTAAATAATGAAACAGTTTCTTTAAGATAAAGAATAATCTTAATAATATTAAAAATGAAAAAATTAGTAAAATATACTACAGGTGGAAAGATTAATAATTATATAGAAGAACCTTCTACTGTATTATCAGAATATGATAGAACATTAGCTGAAGCTGACCTTGAATCTTCTACAGACCCTTTTGTACAAGGTTTAAATATATTATCTTCCTTATTGGGAACAGCTGGTAATACAATGATAAATATGAAAGAGACAGGAACAAAAACTCCTGTAGCTAAATATGGTGGCACTATACATATAAAACCTGAAAATAAAGGTAAATTTAATGCTACTAAAAAAAGAACTGGTAAAACAACAGAAGAGCTGACACATAGTAAAAATCCTCTTACAAGAAAGAGAGCTATCTTTGCTCAAAATGCTGCTAAATGGAATAAGAAAGCTCTTGGTGGAAAAGTTCCTGTAGAAGTTGAAGGTGGGGAATCTGCTGAAACTCCTTCTGGAGATTTTTTAGAGTTTTTTGGGAACAGTCATGCAGAAGGAGGAATACCTACTGAACTTGAACCTGGTACAGAAGTTTATTCAGATAGAATTTCCATTGATGGTAAGACTATGTCAGAGAGAAAAAAAGCCAGAGAAAATAAAGAGAGAAAATTCAAAAAACTTTCAGATAAAGGTGATGCAGTAGCTAAAAAAACTTTAGAGAGAGTAAAGACTGTCAATGCAATGGAGGATAATCTTGATAGAACTATACAAGGTATTATTGCAAAACAGGAAAGAAGTAATCCTCAAAAAATGTCTCTTGGAGATAAAGTAGAAGAAACTGAATCTAAAGACCCATTTTCTTTTAAACAGAATATGACACTTGGAGATGTACTTGGAATAGGTGGAAATCTTTATCAGGCTGTTACTCCATATCTAAATACTTTAAGGAATAGAACTGAGAGTACTCCAAATAGAAATGTTTATGCTAATTTTGGAGAAGATGCCATAAAAGCAAATGAACAAGCTATGGATTATATGAGAAGTTTACTGGATAATACTTTACAAGGTTTGGAACTTTCTGCTGTAGCTCAAAGAAGTAGAGGAAGAAATTTATCCTCAGGAGTAAATACACAAAGAGCTATGGATATAGCTTCTGAAATGGCTAAGAATAAAGGTGAAAGAGATATATATAATGATTATGCTTCCCAAATAATAAAACTATTAGGTCAAAGAGCAGAACTTGAAAATACACAGGATATAGTAGTTATGAGTGGAGAAGAAAAGAGAGACTTGGCAAATAGGAAGGATATTTCAAACTATATATCTGATATAGGACAATCAAAAATGTATATTGGTGAAGGTATTTCCAATATTGGTAAATCATTAAATGAAGCAAAACAGAGGAATGTAACAAGTAATCTTTTAAATGATCTATTTCAATATACTGGATTTAATCCTTATACTGGTAAGCTTGAGGGTAAAGGTTTCAGTAAGGAATTTGCAGCTATGCTTGTAAAGAATGGTAAATGGAAAGAAGCAAGGAATAATCCAAATACAGAAGATGGTTCTTATAGCAGCTTGGAAGAATTTAAAAAAGTAAATAATTTGAAGTAATGGCAAATAGACAGAATAACTCCTACAGAGTACCAGCTCCAAACTTTGTTGAGGATTTTATGTATACACCCCCATGGGACCTTGCTTTAAAAGCAATGGAAGTTAATGAGGAGGGGATTAGGAATACTTTAAATAGTGCAGATATTCTGCAAAATATAACTTTGGATTATCTTCAAAATGACCCTGTTGAGAGAGAAATGTTTGAGGAATCAAAGAAGAAATATGAAGATGAAGCTTCTTCTATTGCTACAAATATTCAACTTGAAATGGGGAAAAATCCTACTGCATGGAGAAGATATATACCACAGTTAACAAATTTAAGTAGTGAATTACAGGAAGACTTGAAGTATGGAAATTTGTCTAAAATTGCTCAATCCTACAGTAATTATAAAAAATGGGAAGAAGATAATAAAGAAATTAAAGAAAAAGATCCTTTATCTTATGCTTATGCTGAGAGAAAGTATATGGAGGAGTGGAGAAAAAATCCAAGAAGATCTTTAGACAGTCCTTGGAAAGGAGATGACTTAGTCTACTTTGATGTTAATAATAAAGAAATCATGGAGGGTCTAAAGAATTTTAAAGCCAAAATAGAGACTGAAGCAAAGAATGGTTATCTTATAAAAAGAGAATATCTACCAGCAGAAAAAGTTGCACAGATTTACATGGATAGAGTACTTTCTGACCCATTAGCAAAAGCTTATGTACAGCAATCAATAAAACTTGGAATACCTGGATTTGTAGATGAGAATAATCAGCCATTAGATTTTTATGCCTATAAAGATAATAAAGAGAAGAAGTATATCTCAAGAGATGAATATCTTACAAGAAAGAGCTTATATAATAGTATGACACCTGAAGAGAGAGCTAAAAAAGGTCTTTATGAAAATACTTATGATATAGAACTTAATCCAAATCATACTTGGTCAAGAGTATTTATGAGTTATGGAAGACAATTAGAGCAAGATGATATAACAATGCAGGGGGATGCTACATGGCAATTTAAACAAAGATTAGCTTTTGAAAGGGAGAAGTTTGTACATCAAAAAATAATGGATGCCTTAAACTTTGCTAAAGGTAAACCAGAAGACGATAGAGAAAAAAAGATACAAGAAGAGATATTAAAAGAAGAATTTAAGCTTGCAAGAACTGAAAAAGAATCAGAAAGAAAGAAAATTCTTGGGAATATTGAAAGACTTAAAGAAATGTTAGTTTCAAATTTAGCAACTACAGAAAATTTTCAAATGAATTATGTTATAAGTTTGGATGAAATACAAAAAATAAAGAATGGGGATGCTAAGGATGGTACAATAGAAAAAACCATGTTAGCTTTAGATAAGAATATCTCAGAGAGTATTATTCAGAAAATGGGAGATAAGGTAGATAAGGAATTTCTTTTATATCTTGATAAAAATGCAACAGATACAAAGTCAAATTTCTTAAATAAAATGTTTTCTATGACTGGTATAGATACAGATGTATATAGAAGAACAGTTAAAGACTACTTAGTAAGTAAAGGTATTCCTGAAAAGGATTTAAAAATATCTTTACCAAGGATTGGAGCTTCACTTCCATTAGAAGTAGATTCTCCTTTATATCAGCAGTATTTAGATTTAGGAAAGAATTTTTTTGATAAAAAAAGACAAGCCTATAAGGAATTTAGTGAAAGAACTTCTCCAGTAGAAGTTGCTCCAGTAACACCTGAAGGTAGATATAAAATATATCAGAGAATAATAAAAAATCCAGAGGGTTATACAGCTATACCTATGGACCCTGAAGAACCATCAGATAAAGAAAAAGGGAGTGTAAAAGATAAAAAAAGCAGACTATATGATGCTGGGAAAGTTATACTTGACAGTAAAATAGAAGGAGTTGCTACAACAAGTTTTTATGGTGTTGGAACAGTTACTAAAGATAAAAATGGGAGGAACTTTCTTATTGTAAATAATAATTTTGTAAATGATTCATGGAATGATAATTATACTCTTTATAACGATCCAAAAATATATGTAAGAGATGAGGATGCTGAGAAAATAAATAGTATCTTTGTTAATGAACATTTTGACAAAACAAAAAACATTCTCTATGAAGCAACTAAATCTGGAATGACTAAAAAAGATCCAGTAAATAAGGATAGTAAAGGAAGACCTTTAGAGTATGTAAAAATAGAAGAACCATTAATAAATGGTAAATCTATAGAAGTAAGACATTATCCAGAACAGGGTATTTATTCTATCTACTATATAAGTAAAGATAAAGGAGATATTAATCCAAGAAGTGAATTTGTTTATCAAACATCTCCTATAAGGAAAGGAGAAACACAGGAGGAATATTATAAAAGAATATCAAATGAATTTGATAATGTTTATGACATGTTACTACTTGGTGCATATAATGATGAATCAAAAGAGGATGAAGATATTGTTTTAAAATAACAAAATATGGATATAGAGAAAATAAGGCAGAGAATAGAGGAAGAAAAGAAAAAAGCTACTCTTGGGAGAGTTATATCACGTAGTGCTCCAGAAGAAACAAGTCCTTTTTATGGAAAAGCTTTAGATGATTTTAGCAATATAGGAGTAATTCCAACACAATTTCATAAGGAAGGTATAGGAAGAAATATAAATCCATTTCTTCCTTTTTCAGAACAAATAAAAAAGGCTGATAAACTTCAAGGCAGAGGTGCTGCTTGGGGGAATGCAGCAAAAAGTTTTGGAGCAAATCTTGCTGCTGGATTTTTAGACAGTCTTGGTGCTACTCTTTCTCCAAAAGAAACTATAGACATGGCTCTTGGAAATAGTGAGAATGACTATGGAAATGAGTTGAATAAGATTGCACAAAATCTTATGGAGTGGTCTCAAGATAAATATCCAGTTTATGATGGTGGAGAAAGTATGTGGTCATCTGCATATTGGGCAAATTTATCAAAACAAGCTACCTATTCTACTGGTATAATAGGAGAATCTTTTGTAGAACAGGGAATTTTAGCTGCTACTACAGGTATGATTGGTAACGCAGTAACAATACCAAATAAAATAACAGCCTTATTAAAAGCAGTAAAATTTCTTAATACTACTAATAAGATTAAAAAGATAGGAAACTTTACTTTTGGTTTATATCAAGGGGTAAAGGAAGCTTATATGAATGGTCTTGAGAACCTTAATAATGTACAACAGGAGTATATAAATAGAGGATATTCAGAAGAAGAAGCTCGTAAAATTGCATCTGAGGCTGCTACAAAGAGTTTTAGAATGGAGTTGGGTCCTGTCATGTTACTTAATGGGATACAGTATGGAGCTTTAGGTATGGGTAATTATAATCCATTTAAAAGAGGTTCTGTATCTGATGTAGGTATAAGTGGTTTTACAGAGAATATTTTTACAAGAATGATTCCCAAAACTGCTTCAAAAGGAGTTAAAAGAGCAGCAGATTGGGTTGGAAATATGACTTCTGAAAGTATTGAAGAAGGTTTTCAATCTTTTGTACAGGGGGTTTCCAAGTATCAAACAGATAAAGAGAGAGGTTTTTTAGAGGATAAGGATATTTTTGATTATACCTTTAATAAAGACCTGAGAGATTCCATGATTAGTGGAGGTGCTACAGGTGGATTATTCAAAGCTTTAGGTTCTGTAAGAAACAGTATTATAGATAAAAATGGAAAGGATAGAAAGAATTATGAAAGACTTATTAATGCCTTTACTGAATCTACTGCTGAGAGAGCTAAAACTAATCTTATAGAATTAAATAAAGCATTAGAAGAAAAAGATGAAGTTAAGGTAAGAAAGATTAGACAAAAAATGGGATATGAGAATATTGAAGCAGCTCTCATGTTTGACTATATGAAGAATGATGAAAACATGACTGCTTATAATTCTCAAATAAATCAACTTAAAGAAATTTCTGATATAATAAAAAGAGGGGATACAAAAGGATTGGAGTTCTTGGATTTAAAAAATGAAAAGAATGAACATGGGGAGAATATATATGCTTTTTTAAAAGAAAATATAGATAATATAATCTTAAATGCTGAAAAACAAAAGGAGTATCTTATAAAGAATCTTCAACATCAAAAGAATATCACAGGAGAAGAGAATTATGAAGTAGCTGAAAAGATGACAAGGATTCAGATGATGAAGGAACAGAATAATGATACTCTTGAAAAACATAAAAAAGACTTATCAGATATTATTGAGATAGAAAAGAATGCTACACAGGATGATATTAAAGTAGAATATAAAGATTTAATGTCTAAAATTGCAGCATTTGAATCTTATGGAAATAAGATTACAAATCCTTCTATAATAAAAGATATAGAAGATACTAAAAATAGAATTGAAGAAATTGAAAATGAGAACACAGATATTGATTTCGATGAAGATGAAAATGTAAATAAAATTCTTAAAAGACTTTATAGAAAAGAATTTTTACTTAAACAGGCAAACTATGAACTTGACAATGATTTAAAAAAGCTCAGTACAAGTGAAGGTGTTAAGGAATATAAGAATAAAGAATTAAAAAAATCTGTCTTAGAATATAAAGATACTGAAGATATAGAAAAATTAGAGGATATTAAAGAATCTCTTACAAGAGATGAAAAAGTAAAAAATATTTTCAATGAAAAAGAAATAAAGAGAATTAAAAAGGATATAGATGATAAAATATTAAAAATAAAATCTACAGAATCAAAGAATATATCTACTGAAGCAAAAAATATATCTACTGAAGACAATATAAAATCTACCTTAAACAATAATAAAAATAATAAAACTATACTTAACTCAGATGGTTCTGTAAATACTAAAGTTGTAACTGATACAAAAACACAGGAGGAAGTTAGAGAGAATGTTGATAAGATATTAAAAGTAGAAGCTGAAGGTGGTTCTTTAGAGAATGCACAAGAAATAATAGAAGAAGCTTCTAATATAATAGTGGATGATTCGGAGATATTTTTTGATGAAGATGAAATATTTATAAACAGTCCAAAAGAATCAAAAGTATTTGCTCCAAGAGAATTTAAAGAATCCAAAAAAGAAGTTAGAGAAAATCTAAAGAAAGCTGCAAAGAAGTACTTAATGAGTAATCCTAATGCTACTTTAAGAGACTATATAGTAGCTTTTGTAAACTCAGATGGTGTTAATATAGAAGACGTAGAAAAATTATACTATTACTTAGCTGATGGATTTTATAGTGCAAAAAATCAAGATTATAAGAATAATAAGGAAGAAATTAATAAAGTTTATCAGGAAATTTTTGAGCCTTTTAATACATTAAAAATAATACAGGAGAATTTAAGTATCTTAGATAGTGAAGAAATTACACCTGAACAACAGGAAAAAAAGGAAAATGAAAGTACTGTAGATACTGTAAACGATATAGAGGAAAAATCACAGCCTGTAGAAGTAGATGATAATGGAAGACCTGTACACTATATAGGCCCAAAAATTGCTGTACCTGTTATTAAAGTTCCTTATTCTGGTAATCCTTATAATGTTGTAAAAAAAGTTACAGATGGTAAGTTAGAAGTTCATCTTGTAAGAGATAAGGAAGCTGAATCAAAAGAAATTATAGGTGTAGATTATTCTCCTGAAGCTATAAAAAGAGCTTTTATGATGAATCCTCATTTAGCCAAAAAGGGTACTCCATTACAAGTCTATATTCCTACCTTAGATGAATTACTGGATGATAATAATGGTTTTGTAGTTTCTGACTGGAAAAGAGATAAAGATGGTTCTCTAAGTAAATTTGTTATACCTTTCAGTACATGGTATAATAGAGAAAAAGTTGTCTTTGAAAAACAGAATCCTGGTCAGGAATTTGTAGGTTCTAAAAGATGGATAGAAAAAGTACCTATTTTTACAATTGTTAAGATAAATGGTGAGAGAATTAGAATGGGTTCTGCAATACATGAAACTGATTGGTGGAATGAAGCTAATGTAGCAGATTTTACAAAAAGTAATGATTTAATAGGTATTATATCAAATACTCAAAATACAGAAGCAAGAGAGGAAGCTTTACTTATAGCAAAGGCAAGACAAAGAGCTGTTATTGAAGAAGGAGCAGAACAGACAAGAAAAGTAAGAGAAATAATTTGGGAACTTACCAATAAGGAAGATTGGAACAATGGTGACTATACTCTTATAGGAATGAAAATAACTAATGTTACTGATGGTTTCTCACTGAAATTACCATCAGATGAGCCTAAAAGAAGTATCAGAGAAGCTAATAATGATTTGGAATTAGGATTAATACTCTCAACTCCAGATGGATTTGCTGTTGCAAGTAAATCAGAAAATGGGAATGTAAGATATATTCCTAACAGGCTTATTTTTAATCCTGCTATACTTAATTCAAACTATAATGGTTATGCAGTGTCTATTATTCCTTATGCTTATAATGACAATAATGAGGAAATGTATCTTGTACAGCTTGTAGATACAGGATATGAGAAAGCTCAGGATAAATTGAAATATCTTGCAGAATCAAAACTCAAGATAAGAGATTTGAGTAATCGTTATGAGAAATCTTTTAAAGAAGATAAATCTTCTAAAGAAACTCAGAATTTAAGGGAACAATTATCCAATATTTTAAATCTTGCTGGTTTATCTGAAAATAAGATTAAATCATACTTGGATAAACCAAGTTTTCAAGAAATAGAAAATTCTCTACTGAGATTTTATCCTAAGCAATTAAAGAATGGGAATTATAAGGCTTCTTTTGAAAAAGACAATATTAGTGGGGATATTGCTAATATAGTAGTTCTTGATAAGGATAATAATCCTTCTATATATAAACCCAATGCAGACAGTACTGAGCCTTCTTCTGTACAAATGCTTAAAGAAGTTATCTATACCAATAATGATTATATTGAAATAAGAGACCTTAGAAAGGAAGACCCAACAGCTACTATAAAAATAGCTAATGCTCAACCAAGAATACATATAGATTTTGATAGTGAAGTTTCCAGTGAAATTCTAAAGAAACAAGTAGAAGAACTTGAAGTAAAACAGGAAGTTAAGGAAATACAGGATATTAGAGAAGAGAAAATCACTGTTGAAGAAAAACCTAAGTTTGAACTTACACCAGAAAAGAAACTTACTATAGTTAATCATCTCTTTAATAAAGTACTTCAAAATTTTAAGGAAGAGAAAGTTTCAAGGAGAACTATAGCTATAGAAATAAGGAAAGCTATAGAGAAAAATCTTGAACATTTAAAAGAATCAAATCCTGATTTATATAATGGTATTTTAGAAAATAAAAATGAAATACTGGGACTTGGTGATTTTAAAGATGCTCCATTAACTGTAAGAGAAGCTATTCTTAATCATTTTAATATGGAAGAACTCTCTGAAACAGATGAGGAGGATTTGGATACAGAATCATATATTGAAAAGAATTATACTAAATTAGCTCAAGAATATGATGTAAAGACAAGTGTAAGTTCAAAATTAAAAAGAGTTTTTTCTGGAATACCTGTACAGGAGAAATACAGAAAAGGAGAATATATAGAAGGAATTACAGAATATATGGAACTGGATGATGTATTCTCAGCTCTTCAAGATTTACTGTCAGATGCTCCAAATGACTTTAATGTATTAAAACAAAGAATAAGAGAAAGAATAAATCTTAATCCTGAAGAGTTTGGATTTTTAAATTATATAGAAAATATAATAGAGAATATTGATACACAACTACAGGCAGAAATATTATTTAAACTTAATCAAACAAAAAATAAAATGTTTTTTGTTTACTCTAAGGAGAAAAATGATAAATATGTTCTGCAAGTTATGGATGCCAATAGTAGAGAACCTCTTATTAATAAAAAGCTTCTTATACAGGAGCAGTTTAAATCTTCCAATATAGTAAAGAACTTAGGGAATAATGAATATAAACTTGACAAGGAGAAAGTAGCAGAGTTTGCTAATAGAGTTATTCTTATTAGGAAAAGTTCATTTAATGATTATGATTTTGTAAGAGATACTTTATCAGAAGTAGGTATTTATGTAGATTCAGATGTTTTAAAAGCTATAGACAAATCAAATAGTGGGAAATACAAAAAATTATTATTGGATGTTTTAACCAAAATATCTAATAATGCTATAAGTTTACAAAATAAGGAAGCTCTTAATTTTGATAACAAGAAAGAGAATGTTATCTTAAAAGATAATAATAATTTTTTAAATAATTTTCTTAAAGAGATAAACAAATTTACGTTTAATGTAGAACAGTCTATGTATGTAGGAGGTAAAATTATTAATACCTTCTCTCAACCTAATTATTTTACAGAACAACTAAGAAAAATAAAATCTCTAAGAGGGACTGATATAATAAGTAACTCCAATCATGTTGTAAATAAATTCCTGAAGAACAACTCCACAAAAGATAATCTTCTTATCAGTCTTATTTCTAAAGTAGATGGATATGGAGAATTAGTTCCTGAATCAAAAGAGATACTGGAGGAACTTTCTGTAGGATATACTTCTCTTGAAGTGTTAAAAAGAAAAGGTTTCAAAGGAAAAGATCAATCAATTACAGAATTATCTTCTTCTGACTATGATATAGCTTTAATGGGGTTCTTTGGAGATATGGGGAAAAGTCTTTCTGCTTCTATTGAGGGTATTCCTCTTAGAATGGCTTTAATGACTTCTCCTACTCTTTCAGATTCTTCTCAAATGTTTTTAATAAATACTCCAGTATTAAAATTATCAAGAGAATTTTTCAGAATTACTGATAATAGAATTTCAGCTTATTCTGATAATGTAGCAAGAGTATTATATAATCAACTTGTACTTCCTGAATTATCAAGAATAATTGAAGTTAAGAATACATACAGAGATACTTTGGATAATAAATTATTCTATGGTATTCCTGCATTAAATAATATTATTAATAAAAGTGGACAAAGTTTATTAAATTACATAGAAGAAAATGATTTCAGTCTTGATGTAATGCTTAAAAAAGTAAGAGAGAACTTTGGAACTGAAATTGATGAAGTGATAAAAGAGGTAGTTAAATCTGAAGTAGATAAAAAACTAATCATAGATAAGGATGGTCATGTTTCAGGAGAATGGGTAGATAATGGATTTATTTATGAAGATAAAAATGTTATTTATAGTGAGATATTGGATTCTGAATACCTTAATAGTAAAGATTCTGAAGGAACTGCTTTAAGTAAAACAGAAACAGCTGCTTGGGATTATTCTATAAATTATCTTTTAACACAAGCTCAAATACAAACTCTATTTGCAGGAGATATTGCAAATTATTCAAAGGCAAAACAGAAGAATTTTCAAAATAATAACCCAGCTTTACCTGTAACAGAAAATAACAGTAAAGAAGAAAGACTTGCAGTATATACTAAAATATCAGAAGAAACTTCTGTAAATCTCTCCAAGAGATTAAAATCTTTAATATCTCCAGGAAATAGAATTGCTAATTCAGCTAATGAAAAATATCTACAGGTAATAATAGATGATAATGAGACTATATCTTCTTCCTATAAGGATTATCTTAAAAGTTGGTATAAAAATATCACTGAGGAGGATTTAAAACTTGTAGATAGAATATTTGATTTAAGTAATTCAATAATTGAATTTGAAAGTAGAATAGAATCTCCAGAAGATAGCTCCTATTTAATAGATAAGAAAGAATATGAAGCTAATGTTTCAATTTATAATGATATAAAAAATTATCTTGGGAATAAGTATCCTGAGATTGCAGGATATTTAGAGAATGTATCTACTGATGCTCAAGAATATACTACATGGCAGGAACATCTTCATATAGCATTCAATATGGGGAAAATTTCAGAAGAAACTTACCAAGCTATATATAAAAAACTATCAGAACAATCTAAAGGAAATTTTGAAGGTAATTTTTTAACTGAAAAGGAAAAGCTTATCTTCCAACCTATGAAACCTTTACATTCTGGTATGTACTTTAAGGATAACTTTCAGGATTTTGTATATGTAAAAACTTCTTCTTTTCCTCTATTACCTGAATTAACTAAAGATTTGAAACTGGATAATGTCAGGAAAAATCTGGAGAAACTTCAGCAAGACAAAAACTTATCAGTAAGAGCTTCTTACACATCAGGTGTTAAAGTAGGCAAGGTAAAAAATTCTGTCAATATTAATCAACTTCTAAATAATACTGATATAGACCTATCTGATAGTTATATGATACTTGATAGGGATAATTTTTCCATACAACAGGAAAAGCCTTTTAAAACAGATAAAAATATTGATGATAATATTGCAGACAGAGTAGGTAGAGGAACTCAATCTGAGAAATTCTTATTAAGTAATGGAATAAATAAGATACAGGAGAAAATATTCTCTAATTTATTCAGTAAACAGTTACTTGAAAAATTAGGAATACCCTATGATGAAAAAATTTCTGGAGCAGATTTATATAAAATTTATACAGAGCTTGCTGTATCTGAACAGAATTTAAGAAAGGATATGTTCTTAAAGTCTTTAGATATAGACCCAGAGGATTTTCAAATTGGTTCTGTAAGTTCTATGGAGAAACTACAGGCTACTTTATCTAAAAGATTAACAAACAGGCAGGATAAGGAAATTCTTGAATTAAAATACTATGTAAAAGAGCCAGATGGTGAAGGAAAATACTACAATAAAGCAGAAGTAGAAGCTTTAGACCTTAAACCAGTATCTGCTGAGTTTATTTTCCCAATATGGCTATCACCTAATTCAAGAAAGTTTGAAAGTGTACTTAACTCAATAATAAAAAATGAGTTTATAAAACTCAGTCTTCCTGGAAACTCTTTTGTTGTAGCTTCTGAAGAAGGTTTTGTTCCAAATAAAACTCTTGAAGAATTATCTAAAGAGGAATTAAAAGGAATTGTATTTACAGAGAACTATAATGGAAAGGAACTTTTACCAGAAAGGATTGTCAATGGAGTAACATACCCTGCACAAGTCTTGATAGCCTCTAAATTTAGAAGAAAAAAAGTAGTTAATGGAAAAACAGTTACTGAGATTATTGACTTTAATACTCCTGAATATATTAATCCAGAAACAGGAAGAATAGACAGTAAAAAAGTTCCAAGTGAGGTATTACAATTATTTTCTTTCCGTATTCCTTCTTCTGCTCATCAATCAGGTTCTTTGGTTGAAATAGTAGGATTTCTTCCTCATACTGTAGGAGACCTTATGATAGTTCCTAAAGAACATACTACTAAGATTGGAGAAGATTATGATATTGATGCAAGATATACTTATAGTGGAAATTATGTAGTAGAGGAAGATGGTACTATAAGATTTCTAAAAGAGGAAGATATACCTTCCTATCCTGAAGAAGAATTGAGTAAAATATATAATGAATACAAAGAATATAAGAAAACTCTTGTAGATTATATAAAAAATGAAAGACCTGATTTACCTAAAAATCAAAGAGATATTTACAGTGAAATAGGTACTACTCAATTTTTAATAAAGGTATTAAAAGCAAAAGGTTCAGATGAAAATTCTGAAGAAATTTTAGCTCTTGAAGAAGAAATAAAAGCTTTAGAGAATAGAAATTCTGTCTTGGAAGAAATAAATAATCTACATGATGAATTCATAAAAAAGAGAGAGTATAAGATAAATGAATATATAGAAGCAAAAAAATATTATGGAAATAAACTTTCTCTTATAGAGAATGATATTATAAATCTTTATAAATCTGTTTATTCTTCAAATAATGATGAAATTCAAAAACTTATAACTACTACCATTAACACAGATATGGCTGAAAACACAGTTAAATTAATGGATGCAGCTATAAGATCTTCTAAGAATAATAAGAATTTTTCTATCTATGGGTATGAACATCAAAAAGGAATTTTAAGGTCAGGTGCTTCAGGAAAATTGGGTATTGGAGTACACTCAAATTGGGTTGTATGGAATAGTCTTGTACAACAAGCTGATGAAGAAATACGTTTAGTTGATGGTGATACTGATTTTTCAGTAAAAATAGGTAATTTTACAAGCAATGGTAAGTTAGGAAATATCTTTGCACTTAGACCAGATACTGAATATGAGAATTTCAAACCAAGAAGGCTCTCAGAAATAAATATGGAGAACCAGAACTCTGCAACTGATAATCAGAAGTTATTGATTATGGGTAGAAGAAATGAGAATAAATACACTATTAATGTATTTGCTCTTATGTGTAATCTTGGATTTGATAAAGATTATGTAAACATTGATGGAAAAACTGTAGAGATGCTTCTACCTTCCCTGTTTATTAATCAGCCTATTTTAAGAAGGTATGTTGAGTTAAGAGAGAAATATTCTTCATTATTTGCTGAATATACAAAAGATATTGAAGATACTATTACAGAACAGCTAAGAAAAGAATTTGCAACCAATGTAAACTTTACTACTGATACAGAAGAAGTAATACCATTTTTCAATAATATAGAATTGGAAAAGCATTCAAAAAAACTTACAGGACAATTACTTTATGACAGTCTTGTAAAACCTGTAAGTGAGGAAACTCAATGGGCTGTATATCAAATATTCTTAAATCTTCAAAGTCATACTACCAATGTTAATAAAGTAATGCAGGCAATGAATATAGACAAAGGATTAGGTATATCCTATTTTAATATCCTTGCTAAAAAAGATACTCTTATTAATGAAATAACAGAAGAAAATCTTAGTATAACAAATGTTGAGAGTTTATTTGGGACTTCTCCTGACATACCTGTGTATGAGAATAATACTGAAGAAATAAAAAAACTTCTAAGAGAGGGTTATATTAAAGTAGGACAAAATAATGAGACAGGAGAAGTATTTTTAAGAAAACCAAATAGTCCAAATAGTGCTAAACTTCTAAATTCAATTTCTTTAGGATACTATTTATGGGGTAATATCTTCCCATTTGAAAACAAATATTTCTCACAACAGATAGATGATATACTTGGAGAAAGAAGAAATGACTACAGTAATGAAACAATGGAAATCAGATATGAAATTCTGTCTGCAATAAGGGAGTATATGTATTCTTCAAACATTTTTGATATATATGATAGTATAGATGATATAAATCAGGAAAGAAGAAGATTATTGATAGATGAACCTTCTGAAAATCAAGAATCTTTAGCAAATTATCTTTTGAGATTGAAAAAAGAATCTTTAACTAATGATGACTTAAAATCCTTGTTTAATAAACATTTCTTTAGAAATTTGGAGTTTTCCATTAATAAAAAAGAACCTTCTATTATCAAATTCAATGTTAACAGTAACAATTCATTTAATAAAAATCTTCCTCATACAGAACTTTTATTAATGTCAAATTCACAGATAAAACTTCCAAGTTTTAATGGTGATGAGAATTATACACAAGAAAAATTGGTAAAGGATTTGACAAAGTATGCCTTACTGACAAATACAGAAAATGGTGCTATAGGATTTAGAAATTATATTCCTATGGAAGTATTTAAAAAATATAATTTTAATGACCAACTTAATGAATTGGCAAATTTGAATATAAATGGTGGTAGATATTTTAACATGCTTTATAATAGTAGCATAAAAAGTATTACTGAATTTATAAACAATAATAACATAATTACAGATGAAACAGGAACTTATGTGAAGATACCTTTAGCATATTCTGAGAATTTCTCTCTAAGAAAAGACCTGAATGCACTTATAAGTAATGTGAACAGAAATTTTGGAACTCGTGTTATTCAAATAAAGAATAACAGAATATATATTAATAGACCTTTCCAAGAAGTAAATAAAGGAGGTTTTGTAAGACAATTCTTTCAGCATCATCCAGAGTATGCTTATAAGTTAAATTATAAAAATATAAAGGAAGTAAAGAACAAAAATCAGGTAAATACTCTCACAAGTTTCAATATCTCTTTTGGTGAAGATATAGCACCTAAATATGTTTCTGTAAAAGGTATAAATGGAGAACCTTTCTTATTTGAACTTATATCAACAGATATAAATAAAATGAGTACTTACAGAAAAATAAATAAATTGGGAGGGTTTGGTGTAAATGAATATAATACTAAAACTGATGTGAATGTTTCTCTTTTTGATTCTAATAATATAAAAGTAACAGAACCAGTTAAGAAACCAAACTACATAAATACAAAAAATAATGTATTTAATCTCCCTTCTTCATCTGATAATGGTATTACTGTATCTGAATTAATGGAAAGATTTGAGAAATCAAATCTTCCAGATAACACAGAAACAAGAAAACTTAAAAATCTTTTAAGTGAGATTATAAAGTTTGTAAGTCCTGATACAAGAATTTATGAAGGTACAGATAAGGAAGGTTCTCCTGGTTCTTACAATATAAAAAATAATACTATAAGATTGGATTCAAGTCAATATAGTCCTACTACAATAGAAAATTACTACAGAACTTTTGTTGAGGAAGTATTTCATTCTATAACAGCAAGAGAAGTAGAAAATCATGTAGATGCTATAAATGCTTCTATAGAAGTTGGTTTAGATAATATAAATCTTAAAATAAACTATAAGGATATAAATACTCCTGCACATATTGTAAAACTTGTAAGACTTTATAAGAAAGCCTCTGAAGAGCTTATTAAAGAAGAAGTAAGAAAAGTTAAAGAAAATACAGGAAAAGAGATTAACTGGAAAAAGGCCTATGAGAATATCCAGAACAGATATAAAAAAGACCCAAGACAGACTGATGCTTATAGAATCTCCAATCTCCATGAATTTATGGCTGGAGTATTTACAGACTATAATTTCAGAGAAAAAATGTCTCATATACAATTTGACAATACAGGTACAAGTATCTTACAACAATTTGCAGAATTTGTAAGAAAGTTGGTATATGATATTAGTAACAGAGTACAGGGAAATATAACAGAAGAAACTCTCTCTACTGTAATAGATTTTATTACTGTAACTAAAACAAAAACCAAAACTCAGAGTAAGGCTTCTTCTCTTCAGGAAATGCAAGAAACAGATAATAAAGCTATGTCTATTTTAAGTAAGGATACAGAGGAAATTAACTCTGAAACTTACAATAAATTAAATCAGAAGAAAACTATCTCAGGTAATGTAAAAATGGCTGGGAAAAATTCTTCTGAAGCTTTTCAAAGTATTCTCTCCATAGTTAGAGAATTTAAGTCTGCTATTACTCCAAAAGGTATTATATCTACAAGAATAAGTGGTACTGAGCATCATTTTGGGAATCCTTTCTCACATGACCAGAGAGTAATAGACAAGAATCCTAATATGATTAAAACAGAAAGTATCAAAGAATCTGTAGAAAGCTTTATAGACTGGATTATTAATGGTGGTATTCCTAAATTTGAAGATAGAAGGCAATGGATGATAGAACAATTTAAGTCAGGAAAATTAAAAGGGAAAGATATTCTTTATTATACTGAGTTAAATGAACCTTCACATGCTAATGCTTTAGATTATTTTATTAATAATTATGATTGGAATAATCAACAATCACAATCTGAGATTAATAATCAGAAAGAATCTGCAAGTAATATTATCTTTGAAAAAGATGATTCTACAGGATATAGAGAAAGAACTATTAAAAATGCTTCAGCAGATGCAACTATAGCTATTGCAGTTGATTTTAATAGTGCTGGAGAAATTCTTACTAAAAACTCTGTATTAAATCAAGGTAAAGTTTATATGCCTATAGATGGTAATAAACTTGAAGTTACAAAAGAAAGAGTAGATAAAATTGTTAATGCTCTTAACTCTATAGGTAAAGATGAAATATCTCTTAATATAGCTGGTAATGGGATATATACTATGAAAGGTAAATATACTCAAGAGCAAGTTGATAAATTTACCTATGATTTACTTAAGGCTATTGTTGAGTCTTCTGATTTAAAAGTGAAAATTTCATCTATAAGAACTGGTGGACAAACAGGATTTGATGAGGCTGGAGCAAAGGCTGGTATGAAATTAGGTATTCCTACTACAGTCTTAGCCCCTAAAGGTTGGAAATTTAGAGATATAAATGGAAAAGATATTTCTGATGAAAAGAAATTTAAAGAAAGGTTTGAAAAAATTAAAACATATCAAGAAAATCCTAAAACACAAGAAGAAACCAAAGGAAATCAAATTGAAAGGAATCAAGAAGCTACAGGAGAGACTAAATATACTTTTGCTCCAAGAGAAGTTAAAATTAGGAGAGATGTTAATGATATATTTGAACAAAATCCAGAATTATCTTCTATAGGAACTTCTGAACAGTATTCAAGATACTTGGACACTATATTTCCTGATAGTAAAGTAAAAGATATTGTTTATCATGCTACTAATGATGAGAATTTTGAACAAATACTAAAAAATGGTTTTGATTTATCTTATTTTGGTGAAACTGACTTAGGAGATAGAGGTTTTGCTGTTTATCTATCATTTAAAAAAGACAGTGCTTTAGGTTGGTATGGTAATAAGCTAATTTATGCTATAGTAAATACTGTTAATCCATATTATGTTAAAGATGGTAAATATACTCCAGAACGATATTTTAATAGAGTTAGAGATAATGTCTATACATCACAGCTTGAGAATCTTAAAGAGCAAAGAAAGAGTTGGATAAATAAAATTAATAATAATGATATAGATTATCAATTTTTCGATGATTTTAAAGGGGATGTAAAAAATAAAGAAGAGTTAATAAAATATACAAACGACAAACTTGATAAAGAGCAAGATAGACTTGAAGAAGCAGCAGTTGATTTAGAAAATCTAAAATATAATGACAGTGTTATTACTCCAGGATATGAAATAGCTATAAAACCTGAACAAATTCATATATTAGGTTCTAAACAAGACATAGAAGGGTTTAGAGAGTTTGTAGATAAAACAATTCAAAAAAATCAAATAGAAAATAAAAAAGACATAAGTAAAGAAAATAATTATGTATCTGCTCCAAGAGAAATAAACTTAGATTTTAGTATCTTTACAGAATTAAAAGATGATATTTTTATAAATTGTAGAAATTAAAGATATGGCATGTAATGTAGTAGATTTGGCTATTGTAGATTTTTTAGAAAAAAATAAATATGTAAGATGGCATGAAAAACCAGGTTATCCTGGAGAATATAGAGTACCAACATCAAAACTGGAGAGTACTTATAGGGCTATTAATGAGTTAACCTTAGCTGCAAGAAAATATGGAGTAACTCATAGTGGTCCAATGTTTTTTATCTCTAAAAGAGATTATGATTTAAAGCCAGGAACATCTGAGAGAGTAGATAATATGATTGAAAAAGGAATAACTTCCTACTTTGTATTAATGGAGAATAAACCTTTTATAGAAGAATTTCAAAGAAAATATGATAATTTTCAGGAGAGTAAAAAAAATAGACAACTTAAAATAGATTTTGATGGTCAACTTAAAGATGATGTAATAAATCTTTTTAATGACTTCCCTGAATTTTTCAGTATTGGTACTCAAGAGGATTATATAAACTTTATTAAAGAAACTAATAAAGTTGTATCAGAGAATAATTTTGAAGAGTTTGAAGAATATGTAGAATCTAAAAAATACTCTCTTGGAGCTCCACAATCATATACTAATACAAGAACTGGTGAAACTATTGATACTTCAAATAAGGATAACCTTATAAGTATGAATAGATATATAGAATATAAGAAACAGTTACTTGACAATCTAAAGAAAAACTTAGACAGATATTATAAACTTAATAAAAGTGAAGAAGGAACAGAGACTTATAAAAAAAGAGTAAGTGAATTACATGAATTAATAAATAAAGTTGAGGATGAAGTTGGACAATTAACTTCCAGAGATGCAGAAACAGTTTTTAGTGATATTATAGAAGAAATCTCAGAACTTTCCAGTATTCTTGATAATCCTGACACATTTATTGCTGAAAACTTTGAACTTACACAAAGACTTAATATACTGTCAAATTTAATTTTAGGTCAAAATATAGATGGGAGTATTATACAAGGAGATAGGATAATGTTTGATGGTGATGGTATAGAAGGTTATAATGATAAAGTTGTAGCTCCAATGGTAAATCTTCAAAATAAATATGATGATTTTCTTTATAAAGTAGCAAAGGATGCTTTCTTAAATGATCCTATATTTGTAGAAAATAAGGATAATTTCACAGAAGAAGAGATAGAGGAAATGTTACTTAATATAAAAAATAAGGGAGCAGATATAAACTTGGCACAGAAGTTATTTTTAGGTGCAAATTCAAATATTGATTCTATTCCATTTAAAGTTCTTATTGATATTTTTCAGATTAATGTAAGAAAAAGAGAGCAGGTTATTTTAGATAAAGAAGATAGACTATCAGAACTTCAAGAAAAACTTAGGAAATCAAAGTTCAATATAGAGAATTTTTATGCTAAGGATGAGTATGGAGTAATGACAGGAAAACTTATTTCAAAATATACTGTAAAATGGTTTAGAAGTCTTAATGTATTATCAAACTTAAAAAAGGAATTTGACTTTGCACATAACAAATTAAAACCTGCAAAGTATAAAAACTTAATTACATGGTATTCAAATAATGTATCTTTTATAGATATAAGAAAATTAAAAGTTTTTAAAGATATGTATGGGGAAGGTTATAAGGAATATTTCACCTTCTCTGAGAATGAAATGAATGCTTATGAAACTCAATTAAGAAAATTTCTCGGTAAATCTTATGATGATGTTATCAATAAACAGATAGAAAATGTAGAAAAATTTATAAAATACAGGAATGCTGAATCTGATAGAAATACTGTTTGGTCTCAGAAAAATATAGATGCAGTTAATCCTTTCCTGTTTCTTGAGAATTATTATAGTGAGAATAAGAAAAATCCAATATTAACTGTTGTAGATAATCAAACTACATCTGTATATAATACTGGTAGGTATAATCATTTTGTACCTTTAAGAGAAGTAACTGATCAATTTGGAACTGTAGATACAGGATTCTATGACAGTACTTTTGAGAATATTATAGAGCCTAATAATGATGCTTATGAAGCACAGAAAATTTTACAGGAGTTACTCTCTGAACATATTAATCCTGCATACAGTATAAATGGTATAAATATTTCTGCTCTTGAGATACCAATGCTAAGAAAACATTTCAGTGAAGTTTTAGTTGAATCAAAGGGGAAAGGTATTTTACCCTTAATGAAGGCAGTAATACATTACACTATTAATGAATGGAAGGATAAATGGTTTGATAACTCCTATTCTACAGATAAGAAAGGTATAGTATCTAATTACTCAAATGTAGCTTTAAGGGAAGTTAATAATTATAAGAAAGTTCTTACTTTGAAATCTTCAAAGGAGCTTTTGAAAATGGCAAAGGATTTAAAATTAAATTTTGATAAGGATATTACAAAAGACAAACTTGTAGATACCATTGCAAGAGCAGAGGTTTTACCTGAATTTTCTAAGGATATTTTCCAGAATGTTTTGGCTGTATCTCCTTTAGCTACCATGCAAAGAGCAAGACAGGATACTGCTTTTATAGCTGATTTATTATATAATGTTCATATTAAAGGTGAAGATGGTAGAGTAAGAGAGAATTCCAATGCTAAATTTAGAGGATGGGTAGATACACATATCTATGGTAAAAGGAATGAAACACCTAAAGAAAACAATGTAATAACAAAGAAAAAAATAAAAAGATATTCTGATGCTGATAAAAGATTGAAAAAAATACTTGATGAGATTTCAGTGTCTAATGATGATATGAAATTTAGAATAGGAGATTCTACATATTCATCTATAAAAGATACTGATACAGGAGAAGTAGCGTATCTTAAAACTTCAAATACAAATGGGGAATTTTCTTCAGTAACTATATCTGCTTCTGATTTTGAGAAGAAATTAAATGAATATATAAAAGAACAGGCAGATAATTTAGGTATCACTATGACTTTTAGCAGTATGGTAAGTGGTATTCTAAATAACCTCTCCATAAAATTTTTAGGATTTAATCCTAAATCAGGTTTGAAGAACTTAATTGAAGGTTCTGTAATGAATATTATAACAGATGCAGAAGGTATAAAGTGGCCAAGAGGAAGTAACAGATACTCTAATAGAATACTTACATTAGCCAACACTTTTAGATTCTCCAATGGTAAATTGGATTTTATAGCAAGAAAAAGAGCTGCACAATTAAAGACTATAGATGAACTTGTTAAAAAACTTGGTGTATTACAGGATAGGAAAGATTTTAGAGATAAGAAGAACCAAGTTTCTGCTTATGACAAATACAAGGACTTTCTTGATGTTTATAATTTTGCTGTTGGTATGCCTGAATATAAAATTCAAGTAGCAATAGTACTGAATATTCTACAGGGTCAAACAATAAAAAATTATAAAGGAGAAGAAGCAAAATTTGTAAATGGAAGTGGTATTGTAAAAGATAAAAATGGGAGAATTATTGATACTGAAAATTTTATGACTGCTTATATACCTGGTACTTTAAAACTTAAACCAGAGTATAGATATACAGCTGAAGCTTTTAATGAAGATGGTACTTTAAAAGATAATATAGACCTAAATAAATACATTAATACAGATAATATAGGTTATGAAACTTTTCAGGTATTTAATGTTGCAGATGGAAAAGCAGAAGGGAAAAATACTATCCATTTACTTAATGTAAAAATACAGGACAGTATTAATAAAACTCAAGGTAACTTCTCTAATATGGACAGTATTCTTATTATGAAAAATACTTGGGGAAGATTTGCAATGATTTTTAAAAGATACTTGCCTGAGCTTATAAATCAAAGAATTGGAACATTTGGTAATGATATTATACAAGGTCAATTTAGAAGTGAAGGAAGATATAGAGTTTTATTTAGAAATCCTGGTGCTTTAGGTATATTTTCCTCTACAGTAGCTACTGCATTCTTTGGACCACTTATAGGTGGAATAACTCTTTCTACAGCTTTCTTACCATATTTAACTAAGAGACTTTCCAATAAATGGTTTCATAAAGGGATTACTACAGACCTTGCAGATAATGGATTAGTTGCTGCTGGTATGCTAAAGGAAATTCTGATAGACACTCTCAATTTACCTCTCATTATTGTAAAATCAAAATGGCAATTGGAGGATATTAAAGCTCTTAGTGAGAATAAATCTTTCAAAAAACTTCAGGACAAAGGAGTACTTACAAAAGAAGAGTTAGGTGCTATTTCAGCATGTGCACAGGAATTAGCTTTAACCATAGGTACTATTATGTTTATAATGTTGGCAAAAGATGCTCTTGGTGGTGGGGATGATGAAGATGAAGATAAAAAGCAGATTAGAAATTTCATAGACAATTATGGTAATCAGATATTAAAAAATCTCACAGTATTTATGAATCCAGCAGAACTTGTAAGTGAAAATACAAGACTTATAATGTTAGCTCCTATAGAAGACAGTATGAAATTTTTCAAGACTGTATTGAAGTATTATCAATATGATGAAGGTTCTTTCAGTGATATTATGATGTCAGCTGTAAAAGCACAACCCCTTGTACCTGTATTCACAAATGTATCTAAAGCTATTGAAAAAGGTGGTGTAGATAAAATATGGAAAGATGAAAGAGAATATGATTCAGGTCAATGGTTTGATTATTATGCAAAATCAAATGAAAGTATATCAAAGACTAAACTTACTAATAGGAGAAAAGAACTTAGAGAAACCTATATGAAACTTGTATCAGAAAGATATAAGGAAGAACTGGGATATGAGGATGAGGAATTGGTTGAAAAAGTTGTAAACAAGATAATGAATGATGAGGATATCTCAAGACAATATAGAGATGGGGAAAGTTATGAGGAAGCTTTAGACAGAATAGATTTTGAAAAAGCAGAAGAGGAAGCTAAAGAAACTGTTGAAGAGATAGAATTAATTCTACCAGAGGAATAAAAAAACATAGTGAGGGATTTACCTCACTATGTTACCATTAAAACTAATACCTATATAAGGTCCATAATCAAAGATTTTACTTGAAATACCATAATGACCACCAAATCCTATACTGTAACCAAAACTATTTTTCTTTTGTTTAGGAACAGCTACTTGATATACTCTCATATCCTTAGTTGTTGAATAAGGGTTCAGATTTGTAATTTCAGCATAGGGAATGTTTTTTGAGTTCTTTATAGAGATAGTAAATTCATCAAAAGTTTTTACTTGTAAAATACTTTTACCCATTTTGAAACCCCACATGGCATTGATCCATTTATTATTTATACTATCCAATAATATGGATTTAGAGAAAACAATAGTGTCCCCACCTATAGGGTAATATTCTTTTAAAGTATCAGTATAAGAAGTTTCTGTAGCTACTATCAAGGCAACCTTTAGATTTTTTATTTCTTTTTCCTGAGATTTTACAAACTCTTGAAGCTTTAGATTATATCCTTCCAAATTCTTTATTTTAAGAAAGTCTTTAGTTTTATCTGTCTCCATTACTTTAATTACAGCTGTATTTAAGCTATCTTTATTCTTATACTTTTTAAGACTATCAGTAATAGAATTATATAATTCTACCTGATTATTATATCTGTCTCTATATTTGTTCTTTGTTCTATTAGATAGAGATAGACTAATAAGTAGAAGTATAAGAAGAATGATTATTATAATATTTATATTTTTTAATTCCATAACTTTACCTTTCTACTTTTATTATTGCATCAGGGAACTTTTTACAAGCATCAAGATAACTTCTAACAAAAGAAACTAAATATCCATAGTAATCTCTCCAACCTTCAGATGGGATAAATTGTTTAAAGTAATTTGGATAATCTGTAAGTCTTTTTAAACCCCTCTCTAAAGTAGTAATAATCTCAGAAGCTTTAATTTCTTGTTGCTTTTCAAATTCATATTCAGCATTATAATCATTAATAGGGGCATCCTTTCTTAATTTATAAGGTCTCCATAAAACATCATAAAGTCCTGCATGTTCAGCCATATTACTCAATCTATGAGTAATATTCAGACTAAAAACTTTCTCTAATTCAACCTGATAAGTTTCTCCTTTATCATAACTAATCCATTTTTCTCTATTGAGAGATACACTTAATCCCATTATTTATAATCTCTAAAGAATTTATCTATCTGTTCTTTTAATGCTTCAAACTTTTCTCTCTCTTTTCTTGAAAAGAGAAGATTAGCTAATACTCTACTATTTAATTGTTCAATAGTAAGACCAAACTCAGAGACAATATCAAATGTTTCTATCAATGATGGGTCATTATGTAAAAGATAATACATACAATCTTCATTAAAAATAAAATCACTATCAAAAACTCCTCCATCTTCAAATACTTTATAAAGATCTTCAAAAGAGTTTATCTTTTTTATATCTGCATCATATAATACATCTACAAAGTTTGTTACTCCTGAGAAATCTTCAATATCTGATTGAAATCCAGTCTTAAATTCTAAAAAGAGTATCAACTTACTTAATTTTGTTTTCATGATAATTCAAATTCTCTTTCTATAAAATGATGAAAATTCTTATGCTGTTCAATATAAGTAATAGGATGAGCTTCTTTAAGAGAATACGTTACATAATTATATAATGACCATAAAGTATCATATCTAAATTCCTCAAAAGAAGGTTCTTCAAATTCTTTCTTGATAATTCCAAGTTGAGTTGGAGTAACAAGATTTTCTTGAAAAAACATTTTCCCTAAAACTTTAGCCATATCTTCTCTTGTAAGGAATCTATTTTTCATAACTTCAGAATAGAAAAGCATTCTTCTAAAATGTTCATCTAAATAACCAATAGTTGTCATTACCTTTTCATGTAATTCTCTGTTAACAGAACCAGTATGTTTTCTAAGAAATTGAAGTTCTCCTGATATCATTCCATTGCCACAGATCCATACCAAGCTCCCAGCCACAAATGCCACACTCATTGATTTATCATAACTGTTTCTAAAAGCCAGTCTCATACCTAAATTTGTTCCATCAGGATGAACTATATCTACATAACCTATTACTTGAGTACCTTTATTATTAGTATTATATTTTTCTGAAACAGCTGTTAAGCCATGCCTATCCAATTCCTCTTGTATTACCTCAATAATAGCTCTATGAGGTACTGCTGAATAAGTATCAGTAGAACTTGGAACTCGTATGTTTAATAATTCTTCTTTTGTCATTTGTCTATTTTATTAAATTTTTCTGCTAATTTATACCAATATGTATAATGTTCTTGAACATTATCCCAAATAAAAGCACATGCAAAACAATCAAAGCCTTTAGAATTATTAATTTCTTCAATTAATCTCTCGTTGTAAACACCAAGATTTTTAAGAAATCTTTTATATGCTCTATGTTTTACTAAAAACTGTTTAAGAGATGGTTTTAAATCTTTTTCCATATTTTTATTAATTTATTATTTTTTCTATAGCTTCTAATCTTTTTAAAGTAAGTTTATCCTTGATTTTTATAAGACTTCTTACTTTTGCAGTTCCTGTATAAAAATCATAGATATTCTTGTTTAAAAATTTTGCAATATTAGATGAAGAAATTGTAGGAAATTTTTTTCTACAAGAGTAGAAGAATAAGTATTTATATTCAACCATACCTGTTTTCTTTCCAAAGAAGTCTTCTCTATTTAAAAAGAAAATATCACAAAACTTGTCTAAAAATTCACTTAGAGTTTCCTTATAATCTTTCTCTGTTGTCATAATCTATAATTGCTATAAAGTTCTTTTTATATATTATATCAGAATGTATATCAATACTTTTACAAAGATTTTCAATATTCTCAATATTTTCATAGATTTTTGTTATTGTTCCTACTCCATGAAAAGTATCAAATACCTTATCTCCAACTTCCAAATTTTTAATTTTATCATTCATTCTTTAATAAAAATTCTTTAGATTATTACTTTTATTGAACAGTATATTCAACTTTATATGAACCCTTATAAGAAGTAGCTGAATCTTGCTGATTAAACCATAATGAATAAGATTCATCATCATCTTCAGGAGGTTCTGGCATCTCAGCTAATCTTTTATAATATGTCTTTTCTTCTTCTATAGCTTTGTTTGCCTTTTCTTCATTAGAGTAAATACCTACAAGTACTTCTTCTACTTCATCAACTATTCCATGAGTTGAAATAACTACATATACTTTTTGCTCTTCCATTGTTTCTTTAAATTAAAAGTTATTCATCTCCAAAAGGAGTATAACAACCATCACTATCTGGTAAATATTCATCTGGATCTCTTAATTCTTCTCCAAATGAATTATAATAGGTATCAGTCTCTGAATCATATATTTCAAATGAATCAGATGGTGGATAATATTTTACAGTTTTCATATAATTAAATTTTAAAATTTTCTAACATTTCTTTAAGTTTAAGTGTTTCCTCAATTACTCTTTCTTTTGGCCAATTAACTTCATTATCTTGAAAATGAGCTGTATCAAATCCAAATACCCAATATCTACCATCTAAATTTTTATCTGAACTAATAAATTCTGCTTTTTCAAGAAACTTTTCATTTACAGTGCCAGAAAATGTAATACCTCCATGAACATCAAGAAGAAGATCTATAGGAACAAGATTTTTATCTTCAAGGTTAAGACAATATTTAAGAAAACTAATAAAATTTCCATTAAATTTAATATTGTCTTTATTTTTCACAGAAATTGTATCAGAATATTTTTTTCCATATAAAGGATGTCCTTCTGGAACAGCAACATATCCATTTCCCCATCCATGTTCCACTCCCTCTAACCATGTTATTTTAATTATAAAAGGAATACATTTTAATTTTTTCATATTATTTATAAATAAAGTATACATCCAGTATTTGTATATTGGTAATCTTCTGCTAACAATTCAATTTTATCAAGTTCTCTTTCTCTTGGAAAGCCTAAATCATTTTTATCTAAAAATTCTCTTATCTTTTTATATGCTATATCTGGATTTTCAGCTACAACATAACTAATTCCATAAGCAGTCCCATTACAAGAATAAGTCATACCTTTTAAAGTGACTTTGTAAAGTTTCATTTTATTTTCCATAATTTATATTATTAAAAAATTCATTAATCCTGTCTTTTAAACTATAAAATTCATTCATTCTTTTACTTTCAAACAGTAATATTGCTAATACTCTTGAATTTATGTCCAGTAAACTCAATCCTACAGTATTAGCTATATTTAAACTATTACTTAAATCTGTATCATTTGCTGATAGATAATCCATAGCTTCTTTAGAATCAGAAAACATCTTATAAGGGGTACGTCTATTATATATCATATTAAGAATAGATTCAAAAGGACGTTTTAAATCTATCATCTCTATAGTTATATAGTCTATAAGATCTTTATCAACAGGTAAAGAATTTAAAAATTCTTTTATTTTTTCTTCTTTATTCATAATTTTTAGTTTTAAGTTTCTATAACCAGTCTAAATATTACAGGGGGAAATCTTCCTAATGATATTTCAAAATACTCACAAAAATTCCACATTAAACTGGCTATGAAAGTAATTGGTGTTCTGAAATTCCAAATTATCATTTTTTCTTATTAAATCCTTGTGCAAATTAGAGATATTCTATTCCACATCAGTAACTTAATACTTATTTTGGACTTCTGTATTTTACGATAGTTTTAAGCTATCACCTCCATCTGATTCTCCCAGATTAATTTGCACAAAGATTATTTTTTAAACTTATATTGAACCCATTTTGTGAATTTATTATTCGTAATGTAGCACCATAATTCATACATAATAATGTCAAATTGGCTTAAATAAAATACCAAAACCAAAGTTATTAAACAAGCTTATAGTTAAGTTATATCTACGTTTAAAGATAAATCCTATAAAAAATTTATCAGTAGTAATATACTTCTTATTCATCTTTTAAAAGATTATTTACTTTTTCCCAATTTGAACACCAATTTGCCATAATTTAATCTATTATTTCAGCAGTAGTTCCTACAAAATCATCTATATTTTCTTCAAAATAAACCATTTCACAAGAAAAATCTTCAAGTGCTTCAGTTTTTGCAGTATATTTTAATAGAAAATCATCTATTTCATCATCATTATACCCAGCCTTTTTTAATTTAGCTTGTATTTTTGAAATATCATACTCATAAACTCTTGTAAGAGTTACTCTTATTTTACTTGCCATAACCATTTTCAATTAAATACCTATACTGTATAAATCCTTTAAAATTATTACACCAACCAAAGCGTCCTCCATTGTTTGGATTTTCTCCAATAAATCCCATCCATAATTCTCCTTCTCTATCTGTTTTACCATTAGAATAAGGATAATACTCATAATTTAAAATTCCATAGTCATCTCTTTGTGTTGGAACTTTTCCCTTTATAAAAGAATAATATTCTATATCAGTCATAGCTCTGCAACAATGCTCAAAAGGACTCATATGATGAGATTTCAATAAAGTATCATAAAGTTTTAAATCCTTTTCATAATCTATTTCTCCATCAAAAGTCATATAAGAAAGTCTCGCACACCTTGCAGTAGCAATTTTAACTTTACAAAATTCTAAATCTTTTTTTTTAGGTGAAATTAACTTTGTCCAAACTGTGCCGTGTAACCCAGATTCTTGAATATTATCACCAAAAGGAATATGCCATTCTCCTGGTTTTAATTGCTTTGGAGTACTATTTACCATAGAATCATATATACTTTCTGCTAAAGTCATCATATGAATTTCTGCTTTTCCATTATTATGTTTTAATTTAAATAATATGTTTTCTTGATTATTTTTAATAACTTGTGCGTATTTATCATCACTATGATATAATAGTAATTCTTTCCAGCTTTTAGCATAAGGTTCTTTTTGATTGTCTGTTATATAATACTGTGGACATCTTAATTTAAAAAAATTTTTCCATCCTTCTTCACTACCTGTTATTAGCATAGTAGTCCACATATAAGGCTCAAGAAGTCTATTACAAATTTGTTTTGTTACTCCTGTATCAGGAATATCTTCACTTACTAATCCTCTTAATAAATTTCCATCCACATCTCTGTCGGCCACCATTTTATATGCACCCCTATATAAGTTTTTTGCTGTATGTATAGCTTGTTCTTTACCGTCAAGCCACATACTATTTAAACATTTTATTGCATTTTCATCTGTAATGTATTCAGTCCCTTGCATACCTTTGTGATCTTTTTGCCAAGCTATAGGTATAAATGGATCTTCTTCTACCATTTTAACCATTTTTTCAAAAGGTATAGCCCTACTACTAGCACTATTACGTGAAAACATTCTGTGAGTATTTAATTCAGGTAGTATAAATCTAGGAAAGGTAAGTAAAAAAGTAGTAACTCTGTCTCCATGTATAGATATTGAATCAGCTACAATATTAGCACTTATTTTATTCATTTTATTCATTGTTTAATATTTAAAAAGGAAGAGATTATTCTCTTCCTTATTTGTATGTTTCTACAGTAGTATCTGGATATTTATAACAAGCATCTAGATAACTTTGTACAAAATTTACTAAGGTTTCATAGTTACCCCATCCATTTTCTGGATTAAATTTTTTATATTTTTCTGGATATAATTTTAATAGATGTAGCCCTTCTCTTAAGGGTTCTATTAAATCTCTAGCCTTAGATATACCAACTTCTTTAGGATTCCATATTACATTATATAATCCAACTTCTTTTGCCATACGTGTTAAATTGTGTGTTATATTGTCAGTATATAATGCATCATCTTCAAATTCATAAAGTGGTATATCATTATCAGGGTATCTTTGTTTAGCCTCCTCTAAAGTTAATTCTCTGTTTTTTCCGTTTTCTCTTATAAATATACCAGTACCTACTTTAGTAGATTTTTTGTTATCTCTTAGTACTATATCTAAACTCATAGTTTATTATTTTTTATTTATCCACATAATTGTCATAATAGCATAATTAGCTAAATCAATTAATGTATCAGTTATAGACTCATCAGTTTCTCCAATACCATTTTTAATTATATTTGAGAATCTGTTTAGTTTATCTGATAACCTTATTTTAGCTACTATCAACCCATCATCATCAAGAGTTTTATCAAAACTATTTCCATAGTTCTTATTTTTCTCTTCGTACAATTTAATCATATAATCGGTTATATTCTTAAACCTTTCTATATTATCCATTTAAAGTGTTATTAAAACTTTCATTTTTGTATTCTTTAGCCATTATTCTGTAATTCCAATAATTTTTCATAGATTATTATTTATAACTTTATAGGGAGGTATTTTTAAACCTTCCAACATAGTTTTTTATAAGTGTAGCCAACCCATCAGACTTGTTTCTCAGACAAGTACCTATAAAGTTAATTATTATTTCTGTCAAGTACAATCTAATTATTTTAGAATATCCAAATATATTGATGAAACGAATATTTCTCTTCAGCATATTTCCAAAATTCCTTCTCTGCAAATTCAATACATTGTGTTTCAATATAAAATTTCTCTAACCAACGTATAGTATCTGTAATATCTTTTGAAACATTTCCATTTTTATCTATATAAACAAATGGTTCAATGATAAACTCACGTTTAGATAGAAAATTACGACAGAAAAAATTATACCATCCTAATTTTTTTAATAATTTTTTAATATAGCATTTCATAATCTTTTAGTTTTTCGTTTATATAATTCTTTTTTATATTCATAATAGTTTAACAATTTTAAAGCTTCTTCACCATAATATTTTTTCTTATTAAATCATATTTCTTCTGGATAGTCACATTCACTATCTACAGTTATACCTTCAAAAGCTTTTCTTTCAATTCTTCGGATTATATTCTCTAAATGTTCTGTTGTCAAATTTTTATTTTGCTGTTTTTCATGTTATTGTAATTAATCTATAAAGCCGATAATCTCAAGATTATTAGGGTTACATAATGTCGCTTTATTTCCGAAAACGCCACCGTCTTCTATTTCAAAATAAACAGATATTTTCCCGTTTATTGGCTCGTTTATGTCGTATGTACGTCCTATTCTTCCACTCTTACGGTGCATTACTATTTTACCGCTATTCATATTGTTGTCTATAATTATTATTACTAATCAAAAATTTCAATTATTGCACTTCCAATAGGAACAACACATACCATATTGTCTCCTACATAAAAGTAAATATTTAACCTGTTATCTGATTCAACAAAAATATCCGCCATTAATTCAATTTTCTCTCCATTCGGCAAAATTACCATGTATTTTTTCATAATTATAATTTTATTATTTTATTTTTTAAATTTAATTCTAATTTTTTCAATGAGAACTACAGGATAATAATGCCACAACTTTTTAATAAATAAGTATCTATTATCACGCTCATAACCATAGCCATAGAATAAACCTTGATGATACTTTGGTACTACTAATCTTTTATTATCAATTTTTAATTCTGTAAAAGAAGAGTAGAATTCAACTATTTCACAGGTACTTACTCTATCATTAATGAATAAGTAAATTTTGTCTCCTTTTTTCATAATTATGAATTTAAAAATATCATAATATCATCTCTTAAATAACAATATGTGTTACGTTTACCAAGTTCTTTTGAATAAACAAATCCTTTGTCTAATAATTGTTGCTTAATTTCTTGTATATAATTCCCTTGTATTATAACATCCTTATAAGAGCTACTCATTTCTACTGAAGTAACCCAATGCCATCCTAATTCATCAAGTAATTGTTTTATATCTTCAAATAGTTGACAAATAATTGTTTTATTTGATATTTCATTTTCCATCTTTTATCCTTTTTAATTTTTCTCTCCATTTAGTATCCAAATCAAACCAGTATTTAGGATCATCTGTACTTGTCCAAGAAAAACAACTTACTAAAAATTCTTCTGGAGAAGTTTTATCAAGAAGTTCTTCAAGAGATTTTTTAAAAAACTCTCTATCTTTAAAATCTTTTTTATTAGAATGTTCTTTTAGATATTTTGTAAAATCTTTCCTATAGTTTTTCATAAACTCTTCCTCAACTTTATACTGTTGAAGAAATTTCTTAAATACTCTCTTATAATTTTCCATGTTTTTTATTCAATATTTTTGATTCTGTAATCATCCATTTATCATCTATATCACTCCAGAATTCAATCTGTTCTGGTGTATCAAGAAATGGAAAAATACCTGATATAAAGTCATCTGGAAAAAGTTCTTCAAGGTACTCATTAAAATCCAAATTACCTGAAGTTTTTAATATTTTTTTGAACTCTTTCTCAATTTTATTCTTTCTTAAAAAATTAATAAAGATTTTCTTATACTCATTCATAGTAATTGATATTTTATTTAAGAAGGTTTTGTATTATGGATAACCTACAACCATTTCTATTAGAAAATTTCTTCATCTTTATTTATAGTGTAAGGAAAATCCAGCTCAAAATTCTTTAAATCAGATTCTCTTACATTGTCTATATCAAATAACTCTTTTAAATTTTTTATAAAGTCAGGAATTAATACTTTATCTTTAGTAAGTACTTTATATTCTTTTGTATCTTCTTGAAAATATTTTTTTATCTCTTCAATTGAATACATTTCTGAGTATTTACCTTCTAAAAATTTATTATAAGCTTTTTTATTAGGAAAATCCAGAATAATCATATAACCTCTACCTTCAATATCAATTGGATAACTATATAAGAAATAATTCTGATATTTTATCCAATATAAAAAATCCTCTGACTTTCTTTTTTTAGCAAAAGTATCTATGAGTACAAAAATAGGAGATTTGTTTTTAAAATCAAAATTTGGGTTATTTTCTATAATTTTATCACCAATTCCAAAAGCTAATATAAATAACTCCTTTATTTTCATTTCAAAAACTTCCCCATAACTTTTTATCAAGCAAGGTGATAAATATTTTGAAGTTCTGTTTTCATATTTTTTTCTATATTTTATTTTCATACATAAATTTTCTCCCAACCTAATGATAAAAATCCTGAATTATCATAAATAAGCTTTTCCTGCTTCCAGCCTTGTTCCTGATAATATAAATAAAGATCTATTAATTGGTTATACCCTAATACTTCCTGTCTTATAAGTCTATCATTTAACCATAATTCAGATAAGCCATTAGCACCTACTGAAAGAAAACTATCTGAAGTTTCATAAACAATAGGATTTCCAGTATCTACAGATTCTACTACAAATCTAAAATTGAGTAAATTCTCTTTGTTAACTTCAAAAGGAATATCTTTAGAGGATAATAAACCAAGAGTATAGAAAGCTGCTTGGATATCATATCTTCCTGTTTTAGCATTATTCAGAAAAGATAATGTTTTATCCATTACAACTTTTAAATCTATTGGAATGATTCTCTCTATTTTTCCAGATTTATCCTTCTTTACAATTACAATGTCTAAAAGACCTTTACAATTGACACCTTTATATTCCCAATAAATAGGTAGTTGTAGATACATATCCCAAGAGGTATTCTCAGCATATAATTTTCTGTCAAAATAAGAGCTTGTAATTATATTATTCTTTAGAGAATCTACAATATTATCTATGATACTCTTTTGTTCTTCTGAAAGAATAATTTTTCCAAAACTGTTTTGTAAGTCTTTATAATAACCTGTATGCTCTAAAATTTTATTTATCCTTGTTTCTAATTTCCAATTAGATTGATATTCATAAGAAATGATTACTTCTTTAAGTATATCCAAATTATCTTCTAAGTCTGTAGAAGGAACATTTAAAGAAATAACTCTATTAAAAGTTTCCTCTAAAATAGAGGATATTGAATCAGTAGGTTTCGGATAATTCAGTAAATAAAAATTATTTTCAAAATCCTCTTCTTCACCTGTTAAGATAGTATCTACAGCATTTCCTATTATCATTGGATTTGTCATCTTGACTTCCTTATTGTCAAGAAACTTATCCATCCCCAAAAGAAGCTTTTTTAAATCACTTTGATTTAAAGCATCTACTTCACGATATTTATTTATCTCCTCTCTACTTGTTATGTACAGCATTCTTTATTAAAATTAAATTTTTAAAATCCTCAAAAGAGATATTTACTATTGCACCATATTCACTATTATACATTCCTTTTCTATACTTAATACTTATATATCTTAGTTTTTTATTAAAGTCTTTAAATCTAAGATGCTGTTCATAAGTATAATAAACAGTATCATTATCAGTATTATTACTGAAAGGATTTGGTCTATGAATTAATATAATAGGATATTTTCTAACATCAGATTCTTCTGGAAACAAAGCTTTAATTTGATTATCTATGTTAAACAGAACTTTGCCAGGATTCATATTTCTTTGAATCCCAGCTTTTATCTGTACATTATAAGGAATGTTCATTAAATCTATACCTGCATTATCATAGATTCTACCTCCCTGTCTTGATGTTATGCAAAACTTGTATCCCAATTCTCTGAAAACTTTTGCATAAAATCTCTCTGCATGAGAACCTTTACTTTTATTTTTTGCTCCAATACTTTTTTTTACATTCATATTATAAAATAGTACTTTTGAAAAATTCAATAAAAGATTTACTATCTTCTACTGTATTAAATTCAATAGTATTCTCAAATCTATTACTATAGACACTCTTCTCAATGAGTTTAGAATCCATTATAGATAATTCAAAACCTTCCTTTATATAATCATCCAGAATATCTTTCTTTATTTTATTATAGACTTTCTTATAAGTTGGAAATTTATTGGATATAAATATCTTAAAATCCTCTATATCATAATCACTTTTTCTTATAGTTTTTTTGTCTCCTTTTATGAAATTAACAAAGACTTCTGATTTTATAGCTGCAAGGAATAAAATATCTCCAACTTCATTTACCATAATTCCTTTTCCTGTTATAACTTTTTTTAAGATATTATCCTCTTTAAAAGTAACAGAGTTAGTAACATCTTCAAAAGTTAGACTATCAGATATGTCTTTTAAGTGTATCTTCTGTTCAAATCCAAGCATATTTGTTTTTGGATATGCTATTGTTTCTCCTATAAAGAAATACTTTCGTAAATTTATTATGGGAATAAAAGCATTACTTGTAGCAGTAGCTATACAATCTTCTGTTATCATATCTTTATGAACTTTATTAGGAAAACCTCCAAGTAAATACTCCAATATATTACTCATATCTTGAAATTACATTAAGTGGTGTAAAAACTTCATATTTAAAAGGTACATCTCTTACTTTCTCTTCAAAGAAGATATTTGTAACATGATTTGTAAAGATACTGGTCATGTAAGAAGCTATCATAGCTGCTATATGAGATGTTTGTTTCATTGTACATGGAGCATCTTCTATTTCAGAATCATCAAAAAGATGTCTCTCATATTCTTCTACTTTGTCTTGAGTTACACAGAATATTTGAAACATTTCAGCTTCCAATCTTCCATCAACAAATAAGGCATTTTTATGAAGATGAAGATTCTTTTTCCAATGATTAAAAAATATTTTTCTTGCTTCCATATTATCAAAAGCAGAAAAGAAAAATCTCCCATATACAGAATTATCTTCTGTTATTTTTCTACTCTTTGTATAAATAGAACTGCCAGGAGAAAACTCTTTAACATTATTATATACAGCATCAACTTTATATCTACCTATATCAGATATTTTATAAAATTGTCCTGCAAGATTTTCTTTTTCTACCATATCAAAATCATATATAACAGTGTCAAAACCTGCTCTTGCAAGAAATAAGCATAAATAACTTCCAATACCACCAGCTCCACCTATTATAAGAGAATCCTGCAATACATTGAACCAGGGAAGACCTTTAAATCTTGTAAACTGTTCATCAGTTTCTACTGAATTATAGTCATAATTAATAAGATCACTTATAAATTTTGTAGTTACTTCAGAGCCATATTGAGAAGTAAATTCACTACTTGATAATACATCTGTTAATGTATCCATATCTACTCCAAAGTCATTTGTAAAATTTATAAATTCTCTCATGGTCATATTTCTACCAATAACCTTTGAGATATTAGATATTATAAGATTATTTCTATCAGTATTTTGTGTATTCATTACTTAGTTTTTTTAAAAAGTTATATATTCCTGCTAAATAAGCATAAGTACTTAGATTATCTTCAATTATTGACATGAGTTTTCTTATTATATGCTTACCATTACTTGGGCTAACTTTAAAGTAATCCTCAAATGAAAAGTTGAAATTTTCTATAAAGTCATCAAGTACTTCCTTCATATTCTTACTTTTAGTTTTAATTTCAGCATAGAGAATATCTAAAGAATCTTCAAGACTTTCTGCATATAAAACATTAAGACAATCCTGTAGAAAGAATTTATACAATTCAGTATCTTCATACTTATCAGGTGTATAATATCTCTCTGTAAAAGAGGGTCTTGAATTATCTACATAATAAGAATTATTGCTCGAAGGAGTAAAAACACTATTACTTATAGGAGTGAAAGTCTTTTTATCCAAAATCTTCCCTACATTCCCTATGAAGTCAAAGTCATCTGATTCTATGACATCTTCACATATTATATCACAATCATAATAATAAAACTTCTCACTTTTTACTTTCAATTTTGAAGAGGATACTTTATAAGGCTCACCCTGTTCATCTAAACCACTAAAATCTACATCTACAACTTTTTCTGTAGAGACACACAATGCAACTCTACCTATAATACTCATCCTATTATTTACTACTACAGAAAGATAGAAGTTGTGTGCTTTAGAATTAGTTCTTAATTCTTCCTCATCTGTTCCAGAATAAAAAACTTCCATATTATTATGAGAATGAATCAGTCCAGATTTCCAATTTGTTCTTTTATCATCTTTCATTAAATATTCTACATAACTCTTATCATAAGAGAACTCTGTAGATACAGAACTGCCTTTATCCATAGGTAGGATATCTTTCAAAGTTATCTCAAAATCAGAAGGTTTTTTAATAGTACCTTTAGTATCATAGAATAAGACACCTGACCATTCATTATTTGGAATAAGATAACAAAGATACTTAATCTTTTTTAAAACCTCTTTAGGAACAAATACTTTGATTTTATCTGACAGTTTCGTAATATCCAACACATTTTTCATATAAATATCTATTTATTTTGTTTATAACTTTCTTATAAGTACTTGGGAATAACATAAATTCAGATGATACATTTTCATTTACCAAATTAATTTGTAAAGGTCTGTTATTGTATATTTTAAAAGGTTTTACTGTATTTTTAAATACATAAGAATATTTAATAGGCTCTAGAAATTGTTCATCAAGATATACTTTATAGAAATCTTCCCCTTCTCTTTTACAAAATAAAAGAGGATTTTCTTTAAAAACAATTTTATATAGCTCCTTTATAAAATAGTCATTCTCTACAACTCTTATCCTATTACCCAATGTATCATATTTTAATCTTTTTAAAAGACCACTCCTAAGTACCATATTAAAAATATTATTTGCATCTTCATAAGATTCTACATAAAGTCTTTTTCTATTTGTACTATAGCTACTTATATCTCTTAAATAGATATAAGGACGTCCTTCAATACTTTCCCAACTCATCATTGTATCTAAAGTCAACAAAAACAATTCAAAAGTACCTAAATCTTGATTGTCATTGAATACACTAACAAGTTCAGGTATTTCATTTTCTCCTGTACAGAAATAATTGGAAGATATTTTTCCTCCATTAAGAAAAGCATTATACTTTTCATGTAAAGAGTGTAAGTGAGAATGTGCATATCCAGAAATAAACTCTTCTTTTGTAACAGTAATTCTAAAACCTTTTATTCCACTGTCTATAGTTATTTTTCCAAGAAGTCCTATAGATAAGTCTATAACTACAACTAAATCTCTAATTGTATGTTTTTCATTTTCAGAATTTCTAATTTCTATTTCAGGATATAATATATGTATAGAAGGTAAATTATCAAGTCTATGAAAGACAAAAGACCAGTTTCCCTTATAACTCCTATCAAGAATTTTTACCATTCCTTCCATTATATCGATATAAGAATTTATACGTTCAGGATCTGTTACAAAATCACAAAAGTATCCTTTACTCATATATCTTTTAAACCAGCCTTCTCTTTTATAAAGGCAATTTCTATTTATACTTTCTATTATTGCTTCTTTCATTTTTTATAAAAATTAAACCCCTCTTTTTAGGGAGGGGTTTGTTTTTTTAAAGTTCTCCAAAAATTTCTTCTGCTTCTTTCAAAAGTTTTTCTACATCAGAATCTTCATTTTCTGCAAGTTCTACAGTAACTTTTACATTTATTCCAGAATAGTTTTTACGAACTATCTTTTCAATAGCTTCTGCAAGTTCCTTCTCAGGATTACTTTCTACCATTAACATTTTATAAATTTCTTCTTCAGCAGCCATATCAGTATTTTCAATAGCTTCATTTAGTTGTTCTGTAGAAGCATGTGTATAGTCCTTACCATAAACTCTCTTGATATAAGATTTAAGTTCAGGAGAATTTTTTACAATATCTCTTGCATCCTTATAACTTAAAGTTCCTGATTTTGTTTCACGTGGTCTTAGAAACAGTGTAAAATCCTGTTCTGGAAGTTTTGCTGTGTCATTTACCAAATCAGTTCTGTTAATGTTTTCTGTAGCCTGTAAAGAATTGAAATCATAAAGATTAGCCAACTCTTCTTTTAACTCACCCCAAGTAGTTACATTACTTTCATGTACTCTTTTTTGAGAACCTCTTGTCGAAAAAATAATAATTTTTCTCATAATTTTTAATTTTAAAACGTTTTTATTACCAATTGATATTTGTTTTTCTTAACTTAATTAAGACGATATTAGAATAAATAAAATGATTACAACCATAAAATCCAGAGCTACCACCAGAATAGACTTCTGAAGCAGGATGTGGTGCTCTGAATATATAGTTGTAATCATTTGTTACAGGTACTTCCATAATAGTTTCATTATTATATTTACTTAAATCAAAAGGATGGTAAATATAAATCTGAAAACTTTGAGCTGCTTTCCCCCATAAAAACCATATACAAGGTTGATGAAAAGAAATATACTTAATTACATTAATTATAAATGGTTTCCAATAGGGTGAATGACTTAATGGTTTCCCTGTTTCAACAGTCAGTGAAGTATTAAGAAGGAATACACCCTGTTGTTCCCAACTTTTTATATCTCCTTCTTTTCCTGTGCTGTTAAGAATCTCTCTATAGATAACTCTAAGAGATGGTGGAACTTTATCAGTTCCATTTACAAAACTAAGACCTACAGCATCACCTGGTGTGCTATAAGGATCTTGTCCTAATAAGACTACTTTTATATCCTTTAAAGGCATTCTGAATACTTTGAATATATCATTAGGAGCAGGTTGAAAAGATATTTCAGGTAATATCTTATTATTAAGAGTTATCAGAGGTTCTTGATAAAGATATTCTAAAATGGGATTAAAACTACTATGAATTATGTCTAATGGATTCATACAATTTAATTTTGTTTTTTATTAAAAAAAGTTTTAATTCATTTTCTCCTTTATGTAACCACATATCTGAAGCATCTTTTATCCCTTGCTCCAATAATGATATAGACAAATGAATTTTTCTTGAAGTTTCACCAATTTCTTTTATAAGATTATTTGCTGCAACAATACCTTTATTATCATTATCGAAAAATACCACAACCTCTTTATAACCTGAAGTTATTTCCTTTAGATTGTCTGGAAAAGCCCCCTCATTTTGAAACCATATTACATTAGTTCCCAAATTTCTCAGCACTCTATAATCCTTATAACTTTTAGTTATAACAAGTTGTGGCACTTTTATAAGATGATCAATATTTATATCATTTTTGGTACAGGTTGAAAGAAATCTTCCTCTTCCTTTTTTAAATGGAAAATAAAGTTTCTTTCTTCCTTCAGGAAAATTTGTGTAAGCAAAACATTTTGTATATACAGGAAATTCTCTATCTTTCTTGTTTTTAACTCTAACTTTACTTACTGCAAATACCTTATCCTGTATCAAATTTTTCTTAGATATTCCATATTTACTCCAATATAATCCGTCAGTATTATTGAAAGGTCTTGTTTCTATTAATATTTCAGCCTTTCTCTTAACTTCTTCTCCTTTTTTTTCTTCTACTCTACTTTTTATTTCTCTTTTATTTATAATATTATCTTCAATGAATTTTAATACTGTATAAAAATCAGGAAGATGATAGTATTTTTTTATAAAATCAAAACAATTATAGTGAGTACAAAAAGGATCAGCCCAATCAATGAATAACAGTTTATTGTTATACCTTTGAAAATAAGCACCTGGATTTCTATCTTCTCTTAATGGAGAGCAAATATAATCAAATTCATTTGGTTTAAACTTCAATACATATTCAAAAATCTCCTCTTCTGTAATATATTTTAATATTTCATTCTTATCTATATAGTTATTTACTTCTATGTTATCATCTTGAAAGTCAAATAAGTTTTCCATATATAGATAATTTTATTAATATATTACCAAGTAGCAGCTTTTACAGATGAATCTGTACTCATATTTACAGGAGTTCTTGTTTGTTTCTTGGCTTTATTACTTTCCATGAAATTTTTATTTCTCTTAAACCTGTGAACATTTCCAGCATCATCAACATATCTTAATCCCTCCATAGAAATTGAAAAACCCTTTTCATCCTTTTCAATCCAATTGTGTTCTTCTTTCCATTCCCCAACAGGTTTCATATGAGGTGTTAGAAAAGCACCATCCTTGAGATTTTTTGGAATTTCAAGATAAGTCTGAGTTGCATTTTCCCCAATATTCCATTGGTATTGCAGGAATAAATCTAAGAGGATTTTATTGGCAATTCCCTGAGACATTAATCTTGATACTAATTTAAAGTATTCTACAAAGTTTGAAGGAGGTGTTTTGAAAGCTCCCTTAATAGTTTCCTCTGTATTAAAAGCTTTTAAATAGTGTGTCATAACAGCTTTAAAATGTTTCATCTGTTCATTATAAGCTGCTATATACTCTGAAGAAGTTGTATCTGTAAGTTCTTCTCCTTTATAAAAAACTCTTGTGATAGGAAACCACCTTTGATTTACTTCTCCTTCCCCAACTTTAAAGGAAATATCAAGACAATCACTTTCAGTTCCATTAGCACCACCATTAGGGTTATAATCACATTTAGTCACTAATACCCTTTGGTTTAAACCAAATACTCCATAACTAAAGTCTTTTGATTTTAGACTCTCATCCTGGTCATCCTGATAACCAAATCCTAAAATTTTATCTTCCATTCTTTTTAATTAATTAAATTGTTAAAACTTTCTAAAAATTCTTCTTCCTCTTCAAAGAACTTCTCTTCTTCCTCACTTTCTTCTACACTTTCTTCTTCTCCTATATCTATTACAAGCTCATAAGAGGGATTTCTAAATTTCCTGATCTTTAAACCAGCTTCATTTAGAATTTTCTTCATCTGTGCTACAGGTAATCCATAATATTCTGCTAAAGGTTTTAATTTCATACCTTCATTTACCTGTTGAGTTAACTTTGATAAATAAATTTTCTTAATTTCTGACATAACTTTTTATTTTTTAGACATAATTCATTTCACTATTCATAATAAGCTTTTACAGCCTTTTCTACATATCCCAAGTCATTGGGAATGTAAAGTTCATTAAACATACCTACAGGAGATTTTGCAGGGAATCTTCCATCAAAATTAGTTACAAAATTCTTTATAACTTTTTTATTCTGTTCATCATAAAACTGTTTCCCAAATAATAAGACATCAAACTTCCCTTCAGGAGTTATAAAATCTTGGGTCATCTTTCCAACAGTTTTAAATCTATATGATATAGTATCCTCATTACTGTCTTTATATTCTTCATAATGAGCCATCATAAAGAAATTCACAGTATAGGAACTTTCCATAACACTAAATATGGCATTCATGGAAGAACCAATCTCCTTAAATACATCATAACCTTTTTTCAAAGCATTAGACATATAATAATCCTGCATGATATAATTAGCATCATCTATTACTATATTCTTTATTCCTTGTCTATTTGATAAGAGATAAGTAATAGTTTTAGCTATAAAAAAACCATTGTTACTGATTAATCTATTCCCGTTTTCCTCTGTAGGAGGTTCTAAAGGATCTACTATTTTATATATCTTATTACTACCTCTAAACGGAAGAGGTTTTGATGTAGCACTTATAATAAAAGTACTTTTAGGATCTAAACCTGTAATACCTAATTCAGGTAAAGGTCCAATACTGGTTGTTTTTCCAAAACCACTTTGAGCAAGGATAAGTATCTTAGCCATTATTCTTCAAATTTTTTAAAATCTTTTAATGCTCCATTCATATTAACTCTGAAATGTTGAGGGTAAGGAACATATCTACTCTCAACAAGATGTATGGTTCTTAAATTAGGATATAACTCATTTCTTTTACTGTCTTTTATAACCAATCCAAAATGTTTTGTAAGGTTATATCTCTCATCATTAGGATTAAACATGGTAAAAATATGAGTAGCTTCCTCAGAAAGATTTCCTGTTTCCTTAATTGTTTCAGGTTGTGGAAATATTAAGTCCCCCATGAACTTCAATCTTTCAATATCAGCCATTTCTCTATTTAAGTGAACTATAGGGACAAAGGTATATTTAAGAAAGTTTCTTAATTCAGTAGCATATTCAATAGTTTTATCTACTGTTTCCTTTAAGGAAAAATTTCTCTCTCTTCTTACCTTTCTTATGGTATCCAGGATAACTATTACATATTCATCAGGGTTATTAGGTTTATATCCTACTATTCTTGATTCAGTTTTATTGGTTCTTTCAGAAAAGTATTCTTCTTTTATAAAAGTACCTCTTGCATCTGCAAAGTTAAGAATATTTTTATATATCCCAGTAGGATTATCTGCTCTATCAATAAAGTCAATAAGACCTCTCTTTATTAGAACTCCTGATTCACTATATTCACCAAATAAAGGAACTATACGTTCATTATAAATAATTTTTATTTTTTCATAAAGGAACTCAGGGACTAAAATAATATTATTATTGTCATCCTTTTTTTGTCCTCTAATGAAAGAACTTGAAATATCTATGTATGGTTTTCCTTCATGGGTAACACCTGGAGGCAAATCTATTCTTGATATTCCATAATCAGAATACAAGAAATGACAAACATAATCAAATTCCATTGTTACTCTATCCATTTCCCATGAGTAATAAATCCATCTTATTTTTACACTTGGATTTTCTAAAGAATATAAATATGGACTTATTATAAAGGCATAATTTACAAACGTACTTTTCCCTACCTTAGGTGAGCTCGCAATAACATACATCATACCTCTTTGAATACCATCAATAGCTTTTGAAATAGCTTCCAGACCTTTACCCATAGGAAGACCCCTATTCTTTCCAACTTGACCTTTTTTAAATTCAACTATAAAATTACTCATTTCATTGTATTTGAGAGACTTGATCTACCTTTTTCTGACTCTTTTATTTCTGCTAATCTTTCAAGCCATACTTCCAATTCACTTGTCTTATAAGTCCCTTTATCCATATATATGAAGTTGTGAGATTTCATTAGATATTTGGGACTTTGTAAAGATCTAAAATACATATTCACTGCATCTCTTACATCCTCTACTCTTACTTGAGGATTTGCTGCAAAAAATCTTTTAAATCTTTCTACACAAGTATTCAGGTTTCCAGCTCTTTCAGGATTTATTCTCTTAAAAGCATCTCTATATTCCTTAACCCACTCAAAATGAGTAATGTTTTCTTCAAACAAAGAAACATTCCAAATTAATACTCCATCTTTAGGAGAAACTATACCACTTGCCAAGATTTGAGCCTTTAATACATTTGGTATAAAAGTAGGATTAAGGTTATAGTGTAAAGATAGCAAATAAGTTAATCCATCATCAACTGAGATATTATTCTTCTTTAAAATTTCTATAACTTCTGTGTTCATGTCATATATTCATTAATCATTTTATAGGTTATTTTACTCTTATCAAGACTTCTAATAGCATTCTCAAGCCAAACTTCATCCTGAGTATTCTTACAAACCAAAATAAATATATTTGCCTTGTGATTTGGTCTTATTCTTAATGTTCTACCAATTCTTTGTATCAATTGTATTTGACTGCTTTTAACCTGAACTATCATAGCACCATCTACATTTTTTATATTGATACCCTCATTGAGAGCATCTACACAGGCAAGCTGATTTATAGTACCTTCCTTAAATTTTATCAAATCTGTATCATCTGTTTTGGAATGATAAGTATATTCACATAATTCATTAGCTTGAGCTATACTTCCACAAAAGAACAGATTTCTTTCTTCAGGATTTAGAACTTTGTCTTTAAGATATTTTGCAGCTACCATTTTAGATTTTAAATTATAAAGAAGATCCATTCTTTTCAGTATTAAGAATTGTTTTTGTCTTTCTTCTTTCTCTGAAAGAAACATTTCTTCCTTTAAAGTTTCCAGTTTACTTGTGAGATAATCATATTGCATCTTTTCAGTAACTTTGAAAGGCTTTTTCTTTGAACCAGCTTCAATATATCTTAAACTGTTATTGAGTTGAGTATATATTACTGTGATACTGTAATCAGCAATAATACCTCTCTCTATAGCATTATCCAGTGTTAAGACATATCTCGATCTAAAATCTAAATGATAGAATAATTCTATCTTTTCCATTTTCTGTGGCTCAGTAGCAGTTAAGGCAATTATTTTGTCAAAGACATTATCTGTAAAAAACTCATAACTTAATTCAGTTACTCTGTGAGCTTCATCCATAATAATCAAGTCAAAATGCTGTCCTTTAATTTTTGAGCCAGAAGCATAACAATATGCTTTTACATTATTCTGCCAAATATCCTCAGCATCCCATTTTATAAATTCCTCCTTCCAGTTATTATCTCTTAATTCTTCTGTAGGGACTAATATTGCTATGTTTTTGCACTTCTTAATCTTAGCATACTCAATAGGTACTCTTGATTTTCCTGTACCAGTTGCCATAGAAAGTAATACATTTCCATTTGTTCCAAGACAAAGATTAAGTGCATTTTTCTGTTCTATATCAATTGCATTTATCATTTTTAATGAATTTGAGAGTAGTTATTACCAAAATCTAAACTTACACTAATAGGAACATTTAATTTAAGTTCTTTATTTACTTCTTCCATAGATTCAGTTATATAAGTTTTGTAAAGTTCCTTATCTTCTTTTTTAAGATAAGTAGCTATTTCATCATGGTATTGAAGAATTATCTTAATACCTTTTTTTCTCATATGATAAATCCATCTATCTTCTATATAAGAACCAGTTCCCTGATTTAAAACAGAAAAGATATCTTTCTCAACTCTTAAAGAATACCAGAATTCACTTACAGGATTAAATAACCATAGTTGATTATTTACTCTTTTAGTAATTACATTAGAAGCAACTTGCTTAACAGCTTTATTTCTTTTCCAGTAAGTATCATATAGTTTTTTAGCAAAATCTAAACTTTTATTTAAGGATTTTGCTATTTTAGGTGGTCCTGCACCATATACAGAATTGCCTGTAATAGATATATAATCTCCTTGTTTCATAATAAAAGTACTATTTTTATTAGTTAAACAAAAAACTTCTGTATTTCTACTGTACACCCTTTCTAATCTTTGTCCTGTAAAATGTCTTTTATTTTTTACACTAATAGTTAAGTTCTCTCTTTCTTTATACATTCCATTAGAGTGGGAATTAAAAGAATAGCCATTAAGAGTTAAAGCTAATATTACAGAATCTAATACAGTACCTCTATTTTGGTAGAATAATTTTGTAGTATCTTTCACTCCACCATCAGCTAAATGAAAAGAGTATAAAAATCTTTCTCTTTGTTCAAAAGACATACCTATGATAAGATTAGTATAATCTATCTCATCTTTTTCATAAAAACCAAAATTAAATTTATTTAATAAAAAATCTCTTGCAGTATTTTCCTTTAAAAGATAAATATGTACACCATCTTCTCTTATATATAAATAATGAGGATACTTTATGAGTAAAGATTCTAATTCTGCTATATACTTTTTTTGTGAGATACCACAAGTAACTTCTTTTTTCTTCCCAAAAGATGCTGAAGTTCTAAGAGATTTTTTAGACCAATAGAACCAACCATCTGATAATATCCATCCCAATAATTCACAATCTTCTATAGATAGTTTATTATTAGCTTTATTATTATATTGAGCTGATTGTATTATATTACAATCATCTACAATATCTTTAGTTTCAAAAAAGTCTTTTACAGTATGAGGATTATTCCTTGTTCTAACTCTTTTTTCACCAAACCATCTATGATTAGAAGTACATTCAAATTCAAGAAAATTATTTTTTAAAAATATAACATCTACTGAATTATAATGATGTAAATATTGTATAGGAACTATCTCTAAGCAATCCTTCTCAGTATTATAAGAAAATATATTTTCTCCTATAGAAAGTTCTGAATAAAATTTCCAACCATCTACTGTAAGTACTTGAGTATTATCTACTGGTACACAAGAAAAATTGAGTGTCTTAGCATCATATCTTAATTCTGTTAATCTTTGAAATTCTTTATCTTCTTCAGGAGTTTTATCTTTTCTCTTTTTTAATTCCTTATATAGATTGATTTCTTCTTCTGTCATTAAACCTGATAATTTTGCAATATCCAAATGAGGATCAAAACCTGGAACTCTCATTTGATTTACATATTCAGGATCAAAGAAATACATATAATGTTGTTTTGTTGTATCTTCAAGAGCATGTATGTCACTTCCACATATAAGATAATCTTCAGAAGGAGTTGTTATAAGACTTCTAATTTCCTTTCCAAGATATGTACCTACTTTAGGGAGATTTACAATTGGCTTCCTATGCTGCATTCTTAAAGAATTAGTAAATCCTCCAATTTTTGCAGCTACTCTGTTCTCAGAATCTATGGAATTAAGAAAAGATTCAAAAATTCCTTTTCTATGTTGCATTAAAGCAAGGTTTTCCAAGTTGGAGAGATAAGGGTATTCCTTAAACATCTCAGCAAGATTTTTACAAATATTACCATCATCATCTGATATTTGAGGATTTTCTCTTGTTATACCAGTTACTTTACTTGTAGTTTCCTTATAAATAGTAGGTTTCCATCCAAGACTTAATAACCATTCCTTTAATTGTTTAATGGAATTTGGGTTACCTTTTTCTACTTTTTCCAGCATTTCAAAGCTTTCTGTATCTTCTGGAAGATTATATTCTTTTAAATATTCATTCCATTTTTCTGCTGAAGAAGTAATCTCACCATTCTTTTTATAAAAATTTGAAGGCTTGGTGATAGTTTTATAAGTCTTTTGCAGAGGCATGTATTCAGAAAGCTCCATAGTTCTCATTTCAATTTCTTCTTCAAGGGCTCTAAGATTTTCCTCACATGATTTTCTGTCAATATAACATGGATTTTCTTCCTGTTCTCTTGCACAATCTAATTTAAAATTTAGATAGTTTATCAGCCTGTAAGCATCCTCTTCTTTTCTATATAAGGAGAAAAGATACTTCATTTCATCTATCCATAGAAGACTGTTTATATCAACATCAGTTTGACATCTTTTTATATAGTCTTCTACATCAAGATTTTTCCAGTCTTTAATTTCAGGTTTTGGAATGTTATATTGTTCTCCCCAATACTCCAATCCATGTTTTCTCTTTTTATTACTGTCTGAATATAAATACCATGATAATCCCAATGTATCTATCAAGGGATTTGTAATCTTAATATTGAGAAGTCTTTCAAGTACTGGAATATCAAATCTTATAATATTGTGACCAACAAATACATTATCTTTTTTTAGAAAATTCTTTATTTTGTCATAATCTGTAATTGTTCCTCTATCTATTGAGTTAAAATCTACATCAAAATCTCTGTATGAAAAACAATGTATTTTGGTAGCATCTAAACCATCAGTTTCTATATCAAATACTGTAAAAGTCATTTCAATAATTTTATTTTACGAATTAATATATTATTGTACTTTTTATCATCTTTTTCAGAACCTTCAAATATAAAATTAACTCTTACAAGAGAATGTAATTCTATACCCTCTCTTTGTAGTTCTTTTATTGAAGTATTTCTTATTTCCATAAAAACTTTTTGGCCATCTTCAGTGAGTATAGTCAAAGTTTTTTTTAATAAATCTGGTTTTGTAGTTCTCCTTATTTGTACAATATGACCTATTTCTTCTACAAAACCCTCTAATACAAGTTCTTTTTGTTCTTCCATTTCCATTAAGTTTTATATAATATTACTAATTCTTTAGCTCTTGTTATTGCAGTATAAAGTAACTTTTCTCTTTCTTTTAAATCAGTATTAAGGAATAAATCCTTGATATTGATTATAACTTGTCCATAAGTAGAACCTTGCGTTTTGTTATTCTTTACTTTCATAAAGAAGCTGGACTATATCTTGAATTTCTATATCTAAATTACTAAATAATTCCCATTTATACTAATGGTATTTTATTCTCCATAATTCAATATATTTTAATAACACATAAATATACAATATATTTATGAACTATTAAACGAAATTCCCTACTTTTTCCAAAAGATTTCTCTAATGTACTCTACTACCTTTCATATTGCTATGTGGTTTCGATAGTCTCTGAACCTTACTCTTGCATTTCTGTTTAGAGGCTTGGCTGCTGATTGTCCAATACTACTAATTTTTAAACATTCATAATCTCTTTTCAGGATTATTGTAGTTTAGTAGTCTTCAGGATATTCCAGCAATTAAATAGGTTTTATAAGAGCCATGTTACTAACTCTTGTGTACTGTAAGAGCATGATTGTATTTTATATCTGCAAAATTCTCTACAAATTTATAATATTCTTCCCAATTTATTTCTTTATTTTTAGCACGAGAAGATAAATCTTTTAAAATATCTTTGAAAAGTTTTTCTGAATCTTCATGTACTATAAAAATAGAAGAATTTACTTGATAAAGCTTAATAGTTTCTTTTCTTTCAATGGTTTCAGGTTCATCAAGATTTTCTGCATTGTATTTGAGATTTGGATAACTATAAATTAGAAAATCTCTCTCAATAATATTTAGCGAAGATACAACTATTTCTTCATTTGTAAAAAAGTCATCATAAGGAGTATTAAATACTAAAGATTCTCCCAATTCTATTTTACTTGGATTTCCATAGATTCTTTTTCTAACTTGATTATTGATATAATCTACTTCTCTATTTGTCCATGCTAAATATTTCAAATCATCTGTCCCATTTACATTGGCAAGAGTTTCTATCACTTTATTGGTATCATTTGAGAATATATATCCACCTATAGATGTTCTTCTATCAATTCTTGTTTTTATAAGACTTAAATCTCTACTTAAATCAATAATAGGATTTCCCTCTTCCTGTCTTATAATTTCTTTTAATTCAAGTACAGGATAATTGTTTGTAAATACAGGGGATATTTCTTCCCCTACAGGAGGAAGCTGTGCTTCATCTCCTATAAAAATAATTTTTATATTCTTGGAAAATTCTTCTATATATTCAAGTAGTTTTGAGTTTAACATTGAGGCTTCATCAATGATGAGTATGGATACCCATTTTAATGGAGGGCTTCCATATATATCAGGAATAAAATCAACAGTACCATTTTTATTATCAATGATTCTTTTTAATTTTAATGCAGAATGAGTTGTTTGAAAATAATTTTCAGGTATATCTGAATCTATTTTTTCCTTTAAAACTCTTACAGCCTTATTTGTAGGAGCAGAACATATAGACTTTTTATAGCCTTTTTTGTTTTCTCTATTTTTTAGCTCTTTTAATAAAAAGTTTATAAGAGTAGTCTTTCCTGTACCTGCCTTTCCTATTATAAGAAGTCTATTATTTTTATGAAGAATATCTAAGCCCTTGTTTAATAACTCTCTTTGATTAGTTGTCAAATTTATTTCTTTCATATTTTAATAAGGAAATTTCTTTTAATGGTTTTTGTTTGTATAAAAAAATTATTAGTGAGTTGTTTCAAATAAAAGCTATATAGGATAGTAGTACTCTACTTTACAACCCTCTTTCACATATAAGGGGATACCTATATAGCTAATTTTAATCTGGAATATCAAGCCAACCTATTATACTGCCAGTTCCTGTAAAAAATGCAGCAGTATAAATAATCTCTCTTTTTCCTATTGGTTTCCAGTCAGAATCAATTGCCTTTATAACACTTTGAATTTCTCCAAGTAAAAGAAATATATAAAGTAATGTTCTAAAGATAATAAAAAGAGTAATTTTACTTGAGCTATTCATAATCTGGAAGTTTAGTTATAGATTTATCATAAACTACAGCAAAGATACCCTCTGGAAATTTCCTGAGAAACTCTTGTGAAGCTTCTGCTATGTCTTTAGCTTTTATTATGGTATATCTATAGATATTTTCTTCTGGAGAATTTTTATAGATAAAATAGTATTGTCTCATAGAAATATCCTTTTAATGAACTCTCTATTTTCTTTTATTACAACTTTACAAATTTTATCCAATATCATTCTATCATAGATATTGAGAGAATCTTTTGCTTCATCTATTGTCATTCTATAAGTTTCATAAAATTTCTTTGGATGATCAACTGCATATATAGTTCTTGTGTCAAGACTGTTTTTACTCCATATCTCTATACCTAATTTAGGTATATATATTGTGTATTCTTTTTCTATGAACTGTTTTGAAATATCCTCTGAAATGAAAAGTAGATAAATATCTCTTACAATAGGATTTATTTTTCTGTTCTGAGAATAGTTTAAATTCTTAAAATAAGATATAGAAAAGTATATACCTAATAAGAAACTTGTAATGGCAATCAATATAAAGGCAATTATTAATAAAATTGTTTTCATTTTTAAAAATCTTTTATAGCTTCTAAAATTAATAAACTTCTTGATAACCTTGAATGTATTAAAATAATATCCTCTGAATCTATAACTCCAACTTCTCTTACTGTATCCTTTTCTCCTAAAAGATTTATATGTATAACATCCTTAGCAATTTTGTAACTGAATTTACCATGAAGAGGTGGTCCTTCAGGAGAATCTATAGCAACAATTCCCATATTATCATCAAAAAAATGATAAGTAAAACGTACACCATTATCTTCATTTGTATATGAAGTGTACTTTAAGTGTCTTTCTTCAGTTTTCTCTATATTGTCTTTTTTCTGTTGTGTATTACAACCTAAAAAAAGCAATAGAGTGAGTAAAAGTAATAATAGTTTTTTCATAATAGATAAAATTTTAAAAAGGTTATACAGTTTTTATACTGTATAACCTTTAAGAGTTTAAGATACAAGAATAGCATTACTGTATTCATGTTCAATTTCTTCAGAAAGATACATCTTTTCATCATCAGTTCTCATATCAATATCTTCCTTGTTTTGAGTTGAAAAGAATACAGCTTTATACTGTACTTTACCGTTCTTGTCCAAGATAAGTTCCCCAGCTTTTGGATCTCCCTCTGGATACCTTACGACTTGACTATTAGCGAAGTCATCCATTGTTTTTAATCCAGCTTCAATTGCATATTTCTGATTACTTGTCAGAATAGGCTCATTGGAGATTACCCTATAAAGAGTAGCATTTGGGAACTTTGATAATTGCTGTTTAACAGTTTCCACTGTTGCATTTTCAGGAACGGGTATAAAAGCTACATTTGTTCTTGTACTTTTAAACTCTTGATTTTCAAAACCAAAGTCTTCTGTAGAGAAAATGTTGTCCTGCATATCAGAAACTACAGACTTTGTTGGGTAGAGAGACAAAGTCTCTACAGTCTGTTTTAATACTGCTGTTTTTGTACCAGCTTTTTGGAAGTCGCTTACTCTTATTTCAGCAACTTCAATTTCCCCTTTAGTTGTACGAGTTTGAATTCTTGAATTAGTTTCCATAATAAAAATGTTTTAAATTAGTGAATTATAAAAGTGAACTAAATATATATTTTTTTATCTTACAATAATACTTCCCATAGTATCTTTAGGTAGTCATTTTATACTTGGGAAGTATTTATTGGTAAAATAAAAAGCTATACTACTTATAAGAGAAAAATAGAGATTAGATAAAAGTAGTTAATTATGGGGTGTAGGGGGTAATCCCCTCATAATCAACTACTTACAATCAAATCCTAAGATTTTTCATAAAGAATTATTAACATTTAAGTTTTTCTTCTTTATGAGTATAACTTATTATCTTAGAATAACTTACAAACATATTAACAATGTTACTTTATTGTAACAGTTGTATTTGTTTGCAAATATTAGTGAGGGCTTGAAATTGGAAATATGTAAAAAATGAATAATTATACACTTATAACTTTGGATAATTATCTTAATATTTAATTATCAATTACTTGAGTAATATTATTGATAATTTAGAAAATGTATATTTATACAGTGATAGTTATTATTTTCATATAAAAGAGGGTATTTCAGTAGTAAATAACCTCTAAAACTTTAAATAAGATTAATATATCTATACACTTTTTTAATATTCATAGAGTAATAACAAATAACTTTATACTTTTATTTCCTTAACATTGATTGTTATTATTCTTAAAATTCTCTAATTCTTTGGTTTTATGAGTGGATAAGTGTAGTAAACAAAGAGTGGTTTACAGTATTGAGAACACAGCTTGTTTAAGTTTATTGGAATTTTGAGTGGATATTTGGAAAGAGAATTTATAGCAGGATACTTTCAACAACCATAGAAGCAATTATGAGATATTCAGTAATCCAAGTAATAAATACCAGCAATATTCACAATACTACTCAATAATAATCTAATTAAGTGGTTATGAATACTTTAAATATATTCTCAACATTCCCATAACCTTCAATAAATTTATTTGACTTAATTAGAAGACCTGAGAGCAACTTTTTTAAGGCAGTCATATATCAGACCCAATGTCATAGTATTTTTGTCTCACAGCTCATTTATTTAATCTTGAGAGGCATTTTTAGAACTTTATATAACCTCTCTGTTTTCTTATTCCAAATTCTTTTACATTTGAAATAATTAGAAGCTCTGAGACAAGACTTTTTTAGAGGGTTGATAATTTATACTACCTAAGAGGTGTTTTTGCTCTACAGCTTCTCTATTTAATCCTGAGAGTATTTTATAGACCACTATCATAATCAAGTCTCAGAATTGACTTTAAAGACGACTTCAAAGAGCTAAAATTCCAACTCAGGATAACAGAATCCATTTTGTCAATTATAATAGTCTCTTTTTCAATAACTTACAATTACAAAAAACCGACAAGAAAGAAAAAAGAAAGAAAGAAGCAAAGAAAGAATAAAGAAAGAATTTTTTATTCATAAAGAAAGAGAAGTATTATATATAATACCTTAATGAAATATAAGGGTATTAAGATATAAAATTTTCTTTCTTTGGTACTTTCTTTCTTTTGTAGAACATTTTGAAATCAAAAAGAAGAAAAAATAAAAAAAAAAAAAAAAAAAAAAAAAAAAACTTAAAAAAATTTATTAAAAAATTTAAAAAACAATTTTAAAATATTTTTTTTATTATATTTTTAAAATTTTAAAAATATTTAAA